>Ga0308159_1000665_pt1 | contig 70036 bp, 66 predicted proteins | sample PhyCR1_FD_201040 | JGI IMG/M metagenome (GOLD analysis project Ga0308159, IMG submission 201040) | Phyllosphere microbial communities from UC Gill Tract Community Farm, Albany, California, United States - DLSLC.R1 | ecosystem: Host-associated > Plants > Phyllosphere > Unclassified | place: USA...
GACATTCATTTTCAATCTCAAAGAAATCTCAAACACCCAAAAAATGGATGCCGAGGTTATTTGGCATTTGACATTGTGCACGCTGTTGAGTTCTCAAAGATCAGACGCTCCCAACAAACCCACCCGAAGGCAGTTCATCAGGGCAACTTCTCTAACCTACACCACATTTTCAAGAGCTTCTCACGTCTGGCGCCGAGGCGCACAAGTGGGAGAAAATGACTCCGGTGGTGGGTTTTCAATCCTAGATCATTATGCTCCGTTGAACAAGTTCAACTCGATAACTGATTGGGATTGGCCCCCGCTTGAGGCCGGGAAGCTCTTCGGCTCTCCCGCACCTTTGGGGTGACGAGTAGTTACTCTACGCAGGTCCTGGGACCGCCGCAAATTCGGGCTGCATCCCGGGCGTGTCGCCCGTGTTTACGCGGAAACGACGGATGCCGACCACCACGGGGGTGACCGGCATCCGATGTTCGTCGTGGACGTTATTGCTCGAGGAAGATGCCCGCGAGGGTCTTCTTACCGCGACGGAGGACCGCGACTCCCCCGGGCAGAACGTCGACGACGGTGGCAGCGTCATCGGTGACCTTGATGTTGTTGACGTAGACCCCACCCTGGGCGACTGCTCGGCGCGCTTCGCCGAGGCTCGACGTGAGACCCGTATCGACGAGGAGCTGGGTAACGGGCGCGCCCGATGGGACGTTGACGTTCGGGAGTTCGGAGAGAGCCGCCCGAAGGGTGCCGGGGTCGAGCTCGGTCAGATCGGCCTGGCCGAAAAGAGCCTGGGCGGCGAGGATGGCCGCATTGGTGGCATCCACACCGTGCACGAGGCTCGTGACCTCGTAGGCGAGAGTCTTCTGCGCTTCACGCTTGAACGGTTCTTGCTCGACCGCGGCCTCGAGCGATTCGATCTCGGAGCGCGTGAGGAAGGTGAACACCTTCAGGCGCTCGATCACATCGGCGTCATCGGTGTTGACCCAGAACTGGTAGAAGGCGTACGGGCTGGTCATCTCGGGGTTGAGCCAGACGGCGTTACCCTCGCTCTTGCCGAACTTGGTGCCATCTGAATTGGTGATCAGCGGCGTACCGATGGCGTGCACCGTGGCCCGCTCGACCCGGTGGATGAGGTCCGTGCCACTCGTGAGGTTTCCCCACTGGTCGCTGCCACCCGTCTGCAGGACACACTGCCGCGAGCGGAAAAGCTCGAGGTAGTCGAGGCCCTGGAGGATCTGGTAGCTGAACTCGGCGTAACTGATGCCGTTCTCCGAGTTGAGGCGGGCACTCACCGCGTCCTTCTTGATCATCGTGCCCACGCGGTAGTGCTTACCGATCTCGCGCAGGAACTCGATGGCTGTGAGGGGCGCCGTCCAGTCGAGGTTGTTGACCAGGCTCGCTGCGTTGTCCCCCTCGAAGCTGAGGTATGTCGACACTTGCTTCTGCAGGTCACTCACCCAGCCGGCGACGACCTCAGGGGTGTTGAGGGTGCGCTCTGCCGTCGGACGCGGGTCGCCGATCAGACCTGTCGATCCACCGACGAGACCGAGCGGCCGGTGGCCGGCGAGTTGGAGACGGCGCATGAGGAGCAGCTGGACGAGGTTGCCGAGGTGCAGGCTCGGAGCCGTGGGATCGAAGCCGCAGTAGTAGGTGATCGGTTCGCCGCCGAGGAGAGTGCGGAGCTGTTCCTGATCGGTCGACACATGGACGAGACCTCTCCAGAGGATCTCGTCCCACACGTTGTCGAAAGTCGGGTCGTTTGCGGGGGTTCGTTGCAGGTCGGGCACGGAACAAGGCTATCAGCGAGGGGGTGCGGAGATGCGGAGGCGGTCGGGTGCACATTCCGCTGTTCGATCGGCGAGAACCGACGAGTACACACGTGGCGGGTCGGAATGTGCGTGTCTTGCGAGCACGAGTCGTGTCACAAGAAGTTTTGCGTATTTGCTTAATGTTGTGGAGTTGAGTGTTTGGGCTTATGTTGGGGGAATTGAGGGTTTGGGGATGTTGTGTTTGTTGTGACAGTGGATCAGGTCGATAGCCGGGCGCATGACGATCTCGTCGGGCGCGCGGTGCGCGACGTGACCGAGACGTATGCCGACACTCTCGTGCTGCCGGCCGAGCGGACCGCCGGCGATGAGTTTCAGGTCGCCGTCGACGATGCCGGGGCGGTGCTCGACATCGTGCTCGAGCTGACTCGTGCGGGATCGTGGAGCGTCGGTGTCGGGATTGGTGGGGTGCGACATCCGCTGCCGGCTTCGACGCGCGAAGCTACCGGGGACGCGTACTATGCCGCGCGAGCCGCGGTCGACCGAGCCAAAAAGTCGCCGACACGGTTTGCTCTCGAGACGGTTGCCGACGAGGGTGAGGCGGCCGATCTGGCGCACGATTGCGAAGCGCTGATCGACCTGCTCCTGTCGCTGCGGGAACGACGCACCGACGGCGGATGGGAAATTGCTGACCTTTTGGCGAGCGGGATGAGCCAGAAGCAGGCCGCAGAGGCATTGGGGATTACGGCATCCGCTGCCAGTCTGCGCATCAGGGCCGCCGGTATACGCCTGGAAGACCGCTCGGTCGTGGCCTTGCGGCGTCTGCTGGATCGACTGGGAAAGCTCGCGACCTGAACATGCGTGTCAGTGGTTTCTGATGGAATGACCGCCACCGACGCGGGAGGATGAACGCATGAACCAGAACGAGCTCTACGCAGCGATCACGGTGTCGAGTGTCACTCTGCTGATCGCGGTCGCCGCGCTCGTGTGCGCCATCATCGCGAGCAGGCCCCGGCGGCACCTGGTGATCATCGCCAGCGCGGTGCTCGTCGTGATCGAGATCATCCTGCTGCTGATGCCGCTGCCGTCGTTGCTCGACGGGGTCGGTTTCGTGCTCGCGCTCCTGGGCGTTGCCATCGCGGTCGTGGGTGGCGGGCCCGCCGTCGTCGCCGTGCTCGATCTCGCTACGCGAGGGTCGGTTGCGGATGGCACTCACGGCGGGATCATGGTCGCAGCACCGTTTGCGAGCCGGGGCGCGCGCGACGGAGCGGATGACGAGGCGACGCCTCGCGGGCACGACGACCCGACGAGCGCGCCCGCGAGCGCTGCCCGAGCGAACGGCGCGACGACGGGCGGTGCCGGCGACCTGATGGCCGGCGACGTGATGGCCGGCACCGCGATGACCGGGGAGCAGGCTGCCGGGCACGGAGCAGAGGCCCCGGCCGACGTATCTGCCGGTGGGGCGGATCGGGCCGGAGATCGGACCGGCCAACCCGTTGAAGTGTTGCGCGGGGGCGCAACGATCGGCTACCTCGAACGCGTAGCCGTTGCGGCGTCGCTGCTGGCCGGGTATCCCGAAGGGCTCGCCGTTGTCGTGGCGATCAAGGGTGTCGGTCGATTCTCCGAGCTGTCGGAGCCGGAGACGCGGGAGCGGTTCATCATCGGCACGTTCGCCAGCCTCGTGTGGGCGAGCGCGGGAGCCGCGATCGCGTTGCTGGCGCGCTGAAGGCATCCGAATACCACCGCAAGAGGGGCGGCTCGAATGAGATCGGGCCGCCCCTGTTGGCGAGTACTGCGGAACGCTTCCGTCAGGCGAAGAAGCCCGATGCGAGTTCGGCGACGCGCTTCGTGAGTGCCTGGTGCTGCTCGGCCACGCGCACGGGGGCTGTGCCGCCTGCGCCGATGCGGCTCGAGACCGAGCCCTCGACCGTCAAAACCTCGCGCACCGCGGGCGTCAAGTGCGGCGACACCGCGGCGAGGTCCTCGTCGGACGGGTCGGCGAGGTCGAGACCGCGCTCTTCGCAGAAGCGCACGAGGGCGCCGCTGATCTCGTGGGCCTCACGGAACACCACGCCCTGCTTGACGAGCCACTCCGCGACATCCGTGGCCAGCGAGAACCCCTGGGGCGCGAGCTCGGCCATGCGGTCGGTGTGGAACGTGAGCGTTGCCACCATGCCTGTGAAGGCCGGGAGGAGAACCGTGAGAGTTTCGGCGGAGTCGAAGACCGGCTCCTTGTCCTCCTGCAGATCGCGGTTGTAGGCGAGAGGCAGCCCCTTGAGCGTGGCGAGCAGGCCCGACAGGTTGCCGATGAGGCGCCCCGACTTGCCGCGCGCCAACTCGGCGATATCGGGGTTCTTCTTCTGCGGCATGATGCTCGAACCCGTCGAGTATCCGTCGTCGAGCGTGACGAAGCCGAACTCCCGCGTGTTCCAGAGGATAATCTCCTCGGCGAAACGCGAGAGGTTCACGCCGATGAGCGACGTGATGAAGGCGAACTCGGCCACGACATCCCGTGCCGCCGTCGCATCGATCGAATTCTCGAGCGCACCTGACAGGCCGAGCTCGCGGGCGACGAGCGACGGGTCGAGACCGAGCGAGCTGCCCGCGAGGGCACCCGCGCCGTAGGGCGACACCTTGGCGCGCTTCGACCATTCCCCCAGACGCTCGAGATCGCGGACCAGCGGCCAGGCGTGCGCGAGGAGGTGATGCGAGAGCAGGACGGGCTGAGCGTGCTGCAAATGCGTGCGGCCCGGCATGATGGCGCCGTGATGAGCATCCGCCTGCGCCGCGATCGCGTCGATCAACTGGATGACGCCGTGCGCGATGGCACCCGCCTGATCGAGCAGGTAGAGACGCACGAGCGTGGCGATCTGATCGTTGCGGCTGCGGCCGGCGCGGAGCTTGCCGCCCAGCTCGGGGCCGGCGATCTGGATCAAGCCCCGTTCGAGCGCACCGTGCACATCTTCGTCCGCCTCGACGGCCTGGAAGCTGCCATCGGCGACGTCTGCGGCGAGCGCGTCGAGGGCATGGTGCATGCGCTCGAGTTCATCCGCGGTCAGATAACCAGCGGCATGGAGTGCCGTGGCGTGGGCCTTCGAACCCGCGATGTCATAGGGTGCCAGGATCCAGTCGAAGTGCGTGGACTTGCTGAGCGCTTGCAGGGCCGGGGACGGGCCACCCGCGAAGCGGCCACCCCAGAGGGATCCGCTTGGGGTGGCCCCACCCGACGTGTTGTCGACGGCCATGCTAGTTCGCGAGGTCCCGGCGAGCCGAGATCTTGGACGGCAGCGACCACAGCTCGATGAAGCCCTTGGCGAGCGACTGGTCGAACGTGTCACCGGTGTCGTAGGTGGCCAGGTTGTAGTCGTAAAGACCCACCTCGCTGCGGCGACCCGTGACCGTGGCCTTGCCGGCGTGGAGGGACAGACGCACCTCGCCCGTGACAAAACGCTGGGTCTCGTCGATGAACGAGTCCAGGGCGCGCTTGAGGCCGGAGAACCACAGGCCGTCGTAGACCAGCTCGGCCCATTCGGCCTCGACGCGGCGCTTGTAGCGGGCGACGTCGCGCTCGATCGTGACGTTCTCGAGCTCCTCGTGTGCGGCGATGAGCGTGAGACCGGCGGGCGACTCGTACACCTCGCGGCTCTTGATGCCGACGAGACGGTCCTCGACGATGTCGATGCGGCCGACACCCTGGTCGCCGGCAAGCTTGTTCAGCTGCACGACGGCCTGCAGGGGCGTCACGGGCTGACCGTTGATCGCCACGGGAACACCCTGGTTGAACATGATGGTGACCTCGGTGGCCTCGCGAGCCTCGGCCGGGTCCTTCGAGTACGTGTACAGGTCTTCGATGGGCGCGTTCCACGGGTCCTCGAGGAAACCGGTCTCGACCGCACGGCCCCAGACGTTCTGGTCGATGGAGTACGGGCTCTTCTTCGACTGCTCGATGGGCAGGTTGTGCTCCTGCGCGTAGAGGATGGCCTTGTCTCGCGTCAGGGCGAAGTCGCGGACCGGCGCGAGCGACGTGAGGTCGGGCGCGAGAGCGGCGACGGCAGCTTCGAAGCGAACCTGGTCGTTGCCCTTGCCTGTGCAGCCGTGGGCGACGCTGTTGGCGCCGAGTTCCTTGGCCGTGGACGCCAGGTACTTGGCGATCAGCGGACGGCTGAGCGCCGACACCAGCGGGTAACGCTTCTGGTAGAGCGCATTGGCCTTGATGGCGGGCACCAGGTAATCGTTCGCGAACTCGTCTTTGGCGTCGACCACGACGGATTCGACGGCGCCGCAGTCGAGCGCACGCTGGCGGATCACATCCATGTCTTCGCCGTCTTGTCCCACGTCGATCGCGAGGGCGACGACCTCTTTGCCGGTGGCGTCTTTCAGCCAGCCGATACCGACCGACGTGTCGAGCCCGCCGGAATATGCCAGGACTACCCGTTCTGCCATGACCTGTTTCTCCTTGTTTTCGTTGTGGTGGTGAGTTGTGTGGTGGCTTATGCGGCTTGGCGCAGGAGCCAGACGAGCAGGGCCTTCTGCGCATGCAGACGGTTCTCGGCCTCGTCCCAGATGATCGACTGCGGCCCGTCGATCACCGATGCGGTGACCTCGTAGCCGCGGTCGGCCGGAAGACAGTGCAGGAACAGGGCGTCGCTCTTCGCCCGCGCCATGAGCGCGTCGTCGACACGGTAGCCGCCGAAGGTTTCGACCCGGGCCGCCTTCTCGTCTTCCTTGCCCATCGAGACCCAGGTGTCGGTGACGATGACGTCGGCGTCGGTCGCGGCCGCGGTGACATCGGTGGTGACGAGGATGCTGCCACCCGTCTGCTGGGCGATGCGCTCGGCATCCGCGACGACATCGGCCTCGGGGCTGTACTCGTGGGGCGCGGCGATGCGGATGTGTGCCCCCGCCGTCGCAGCGGCCAGCAGGTAGGACTGCGCCATGTTGCTGCGGCCGTCGCCGATGAACGTCATCGTGAGACCCGCGAGTTCGCCGCGGTGCTCCTGGATGGTGAGAAGGTCGGCGAGCAGCTGGCAGGGGTGGAAGTCGTCGGAGAGCGCGTTGACGACGGGGACCGTGGTGCCCGCGGCCATCTCTTCGAGCCCGGACTGCGCGTAGGTGCGCCAGACGATCGCGGCGACCTGGCGCTCGAGCACGCGCGCGGTGTCGGAGGCGGTCTCTTTGCCGCCCAGCTGCGAGTTGGCGGTCGAGATGATGAGCGGCACTCCCCCGAGGTCGGCGATGCCGACGGCGAAGGAGACGCGCGTGCGCGTGGACGACTTATCGAAGATGACCGCTACGGTCTGCGGGCCGGCCAGCGGCTTCGCCTGGAATCGGTCGCGCTTCAATTCGTGGGCCAGGGTGAGGATTTCGGCCTGTTCGGCGGGCGTGATGTCGTCGTCACGCAGGAAATGGCGGGTCATGTCGTTCCTTAGGGTTTAGACGGAAGCTGTCGGGGCGGTCGCGGCGCCGGGGACGCCGGATGCGCGGGGCGCGATCGGTTCGCCGGGAGCGGGGGCACCGCCTGCAGAATCGGTGGATGCCTCCGGCTCGGCGATCGCCGGCGGAAGAGCCGGGGTGAGTGCGGGCTCGGGCTCTGCCTCGAGCGCCGGCGCGGATGCAGGTGCAGAAATCCCTGCGGACGTCGCTGCGCCGCCGTGGGGAGCGTGTGCGGGCGCATCGACCGAGGCCGCCGCATCCGACACATCGCGAAGTGCCCGACCGAATTTCTCGCGGAACTCGGCCAACTCGGCGTCGCCCACGATGAGCGGCGGCGCGAGGCGGATGCTCGTGGGGTTGGGCGCGTTGATGATGAGCCCGTGGGCGAGCGCGGCCTGTTGCAGAGCGGGCGCGATGGGCTGAGACAGCCCGATGCCGACGAGCAGACCGCGGCCGCGGACCTCCTCGATGAGCGGCGACTCGAACGAGCGGATGAGGTCGCGCAATTCAGCCCCGCGACGCTCGGCATTGCCCACAAGGTCGGCGCTCTCGATTTCACCGAGCACGGCGTTGGCGATGGCCGTGGCGAACGGGTTGCCGCCGAATGTGCTGCCGTGTTGGCCCTGCGAGAACAGGTCGCTCGCCCAGCCGAACGTGACGATGGCTCCGATGGGGATGCCGCCGCCGATGCCCTTGGCCACCGTGATGGCGTCGGGCACGATGTCGGCCTGCTGGAAGGCGAACCAGGTGCCGGTGCGACCGGCGCCCGTCTGGATCTCGTCGATGATCAGCAGGACGCCGTGCTGCTCGGTCAGTTCTCGCGCCCGCTTCAGGTATCCCTGCGGCAGGTCGATGACGCCCGACTCGCCCTTGATCGGCTCGAGCAGGAGCGCCTGCACGGTGTCGTCGATGTTGTCTTCGAGCGCCTGGATCGTGGTCTCGAGGTATTCGACGCCGCCCGGGAGCGGTTCGAACGGCGCCCGCATGGCGGGTTTGCCCGTGAGCGCGAGCGCGCCCATCGTGCGGCCGTGGAACGAATTCTCGAGGGTCAGCACGCGGGTGCGCTTGCCGCCCGCCTGGTTGAGGCGCGCCAGCTTGAACGCGGCCTCGTTCGCCTCGGCACCAGAGTTGCAGAAGTATGCGCGGCCGGATTCGCCCGTGCCCGCGAGACGCTTCAGGCGCGCCGCGAGTTCGAGCTGCGGCGGCGTGGAGAACAGGTTGGACACATGCACGAGCGTGGCGGCCTGGCGCGCGGCGGCCTCGATGAGCACGGGGTGGGCATGGCCGAGCGAGTTGACGGCGATGCCCGCCAGGAAGTCGAGATAACGGTTGCCCTCGGAGTCCCACACCGAGCACCCCTCGCCCTTCACGAGGAACGCGGCCGGGGGCCCGAAGGTGCGCATCATGTCGCGCTCGACATCGTCGCGCCAGGTGTTCATGATTCCTCCTCGGGAACGACTTCGGTGCCGATGCCTTCGCTGGTGAAGACCTCGAGCAGGATGGAGTGGGCGATGCGCCCGTCGATGATGGCGGCTTTCTGCACACCCGCGTCGACGGCTTCGAGGCACGCCGACATCTTCGGGATCATGCCGGATTCGAGCGTCGGGAGCAGGGCTCGCAGGTCGCTCGTCGTGATGCTCGAAACGAGCGACTCGCGGTTGGGCCAGTCGCTGTAGAGACCGGCGACATCGGTCAGGATGACGAGCTTGGCGGCACCGAGGGCGGCCGCGAGGGCGGCGGCTGCGGCATCCGCGTTGACGTTGAGAAGGTCACCGGGGCTGTTGAGGTCGGGGGCGATCGACGAGATGACCGGCACCGTGCCGATCGAGAGCGCGTTGATGACCGCAGCCGTGTCGACCGAGACGACGTCGCCGACCTGGCCGAGGTCGACGGGCTGGCCGTCGATGACGACGCCGCGTTTGCGACCACCGAACAGGGACGCGTCGTCCCCGCCCAAGCCCAGAGCCTTCTGGCCGTGCGCCTCGACGTCCGCCACGATGGAGGCGTTGATCTGGCCGCGCAGCACATCGCGCACGACGGTCATGGCTTCGGGCGTGGTGACCCGGTACCCGCCGCGGAATTCGCTGTCGATGCCGAGCTCGGTCAGCCGCGCCGAGATCTGGGGGCCGCCGCCGTGCACGACGACGGGCAGGACGCCAGCCAAACGGAGGAAGACGATGTCCTCGGCGAAGGCGCGGCTGAGCTCTTCGGAGACCATGGCGTTGCCACCGAACTTGATGACGACGATCTCACCGTGGAAGCGTTTGAGCCACGGCAGCGCCTCGATCAGCACATTGGCCTTCGACAGCGCCTCTGCGGGCGAGTTGTCGGGGATCTCGTCGGAGATGTGATCGGTCATGGTCATCAGCTCGAGTACGCGCTGTTCTCGTGCACGTAGTCGTGCGTGAGGTCGTTGGTCCAGACGGTCGCGCGCGTGTCGCCGGCGTGCAGATCGATGAGGATGTGGACGGCCCGAGGCGTGAGATCGACCAGTTCGCGCGGCTGATCGGGCTCACCCGCCGTGCACACCTGCACACCGTTGAACGAGACGTCGATGTTGTACGGGTCGAACGCAGCCTGGGTGGTGCCGACGGCGGCGAGTACCCGGCCCCAGTTCGGGTCCTTGCCGAAGATCGCGGCCTTGAACAGGTTGCTGCGGCTGACGGCGCGTGCCACCTCGACGGCCTCGGATTCGCTGGCCGCATTGACGACCTCGATGGCCACGTCGTGGTCGGCGCCCTCGGCATCGGCCTGCAGCTGCAGGGTGAGATCTTGGCAGACAGCCGTGAGAGCGGCCGCGAAATCGTCGGCGTCGGGCGTTGTGCCGCTCGCGCCGGAGGCGAGGAGCGAGACGGTGTCGTTGGTCGACATGCAGCCGTCGGAGTCGAGGCGGTCGAAGGTGATCGCCGTGGCGCGACGCAGAGCCGCATCGAGCTCGGCAGGGCTCAGCGCGGCGTCGGTCGTGATGACGACGAGCATGGTCGCGAGGCCGGGGGCCAACATGCCGGCTCCCTTGGCCATGCCGCCGATGGTCCAACCCTCTTGTGAGGTGAAGGTGGACTGCTTGGGCGTCGTGTCGGTCGTCATGATGGCTTGCGCGGCGGCGAGCGCCGAAGCGTCGGAGGCTGCGGCATCCGCATCGGCCCCGAGCGCTGCAGAGGCGTCGGCGACACCCGCGCGCAGTTTGGCGAGATCGAGTTGTTCGCCGATGAGGCCTGTCGAGCACACGAGCACGTCACCCGCCGAGACCTCGAGGGCGTCGGCGACCGCCTCAGCCGTGGCGTGCGTGGTCTGGAAGCCCTGGCTGCCCGTGTAGCAGTTGGCACCGCCGGAGTTGAGCACGATCGCTCGAACCTGACCGTCGCTCATGACCTGTTTGCTCCACAGCACGGGGTTGGCTTGGCAGCGGTTGCTCGTGAAGACCGTGGCGGCGGATGCGATGGGCCCGACGTTCTGCACGAGCGCGAGGTCGAGGCCGCCCGAGTTCTTGAGGCCGCAGGCGACACCCGCCGCGAGGAAACCGTTGGCTGCTGTCACACTCACGGTGCAACTCCGTTCACACTCAGGCCGGTGGACTCCGGCAGGCCGACGGCGATGTTCGCCGACTGGATGGCGGCACCCGCGGTGCCCTTGACGAGGTTGTCGACGGCCGTGACCACGACGACGCGGCCCGCGCTCTCGTCGATTGCGAGGCCGATCAGCGCCGTGTTCGCGCCCAGGACGTCGGCCGTGCGCGGGAAGTCGCCCTCGGGAAGCAGATGCACGAAGGTCTCGTCGCCATAGGCGTGCTGCCAGGCGGCCCGCACGGCTTCGGCCGATGTGCCCGGCACGATGCGGGCGGTCGACGTCGCGAGGATTCCCCGCGACATCGGCACGAGAACGGGTGTGAAGGACAGCGAGACCGTGTCGGCTCCCGCGCCGCGCAGCGACTGCGCGATCTCGGGGATGTGCCGGTGGGTTCCGCCGACCGCATACGGGTTCGCCGAGCCGAGGATCTCGGCCGCGAGCAGGTTCGTCTTGAGCGCCTTGCCGGCACCGGAGGGCCCGACGGCGAGCACCGACACGATATCCGTGGCCTCGATGACGCCCGCCGCGATGCCGGGGGCGAGCGAGAGCGCCACGGTGGAGGCGTTACAGCCCGGGGCGGCTATGCGGGTGGCGCCCATCAGGTGGTCGCGCTGCTTGCCGTCGCCGACGATGAGCTCGGGAACGCCGTAGGCCCAAGCGCCGAAGTAGTCGCCGCCGTAGAACGCGGCCCAATCCTCTTCGGAGGTCAAACGGTGGTCGGCCCCGCAGTCGACGACGAGCGTCGACGGGTCGAGCGCCGCCGTCAACTCACCCGACTTGCCGTGTGGCAGCGCCAGGAAGACGATGTCGTGACCGGCGAGCGTCTCGGGCGTGGTGTCGACCAGCGTTAGATGCGCGAGCGATCGCAGATGCGGCTGCACCTGCACGAGCGGCTGGCCCGCATTCGAGTGCGCGGTGACGGTGTCGATGCGGAATTCGGGATGGGCCGCGAGCAAACGCAGCAACTCACCGCCGGCGTAACCGGATGCACCGGCTACGGCTACAGAGAAAGCCATGGTTCTACCTTATTGACGAGAAGCGGCGGGGGTCTGTGCCTTATCGGCGACGCCCTCTGACGCTTTCGTTCGGGAGAACGGCAGGGTCGGGTGAGCGTCGCCTAGACTCGGTCGCTCAAGCGGCGTCGGCGCGCACGGGCAGAACCCTGTGCCGTGGTGACCTGAAGCAGGTCGGTGCGCCGAACGAAAACCATGGGATTACCTTACAGGGGTTGGGGCGGCCATTTCCAGCCGGGCGACCGCGCGGACGGGGTATCCGTTGCATGGGCCGCATCGCTGCGGCGTTCAATGATCGCTTCGTGCACGATCGGTGCGCGAGAATCCGTTTTCGTGCACGCAAACGGGCCGCCCCCACGAGGGAGACGGCCCGTTCACAATTCAGTCGACACCGCAGGCGCGACACCCACCAGTGCTACTCGCGCACAGTCGCGCCGTAGGCCTCCCTGGCCCGCTCGGCACCCGCCAGCTTCGCTTCGGAAGCCTCGGCAGCCGTGAGCGTGCGATCGGCGGCGCGGAACCGCAACGCGAACGTCACGCTCTTGGCGCCCTCGGTCACACCGGGGCCGCGGTAGTCGTCGACGAGCTGGATGTCTTCGAGCAGCTCCCCCGCACCGGCACGGACGACCTCGAGCACGTCCCCCGCGGGCACCGAGGCGTCGACGAGCAGGGACAGGTCCTGCGTGGCGGCGGGCATGGCGCGCACGGGCTCGGCCTCGATGACGCCCGATCCCGCGACGGTCAGCACATCCAGGTCGAGTTCGGCGAGCGCGACCACGCGGGGCAGGTGCAGTTCGGCGGCGATCTGCGGCAGCAGTTCGCCCGCGAAACCGACGGACTGCTCCCCCACGAAGAGCTCGGCCGTGCGGCCCGGGTGGAACGCCTTGTGCACGCCCTGGCGCACCGTCAGGTGAACCCCGGATGCGGCGGCCACAACGCGTGCGGCGTCGAGCACGTCGGCGATCCCCGAGGCGACAGCGGGCTGCCCCGGCTGCTTGGGAATCAGGTTGCCGAGCGCGAGCAGGGCGACATGCCGGGGCTGACGCGGGATCGACGCCTCGAGCGCCGCGAGCGTCTCGGCATCGGGTCGGCCCTCGATGCCGGGCAGGTCGACGAGCCCGTAGTCGACACCCGACTCGGGGCGGAACACCGAACCCAGCTCATACAACGCCAGGTCGGTGAAACCGCGCGACAGGTTGCGACGGGCGATCTCGAGCACACCGGGCAGGAGCGAGGTGCGCAGGAACGGCGCGGTGCCGTCGAGCGGGTTGGCGAGCTTGATGCCCGCGACCTCGGCGTCGTCGGGGGCACCGAAGAGGTCGTTCTGGGCGGACGACACGAACGGGTAGGCGAGCACCTCGGTGAATCCGTCGGCGGCCAGCGCGTTGGCTACACGGCGACGCACCTTCTGCGACACCGTGAGCCCCCGGCCGGGAGGCGCGACGGGCAGCACGGCCGGGATGTGGTCGTACCCGATGATGCGCGCGACCTCTTCGGCCAGGTCGGACTTGTCGGTGATATCGGGGCGCCAGCTGGGCGGCGTGACGAGCAACACGGGGGATGCGGCATCCGCACCGTCTGCGACCGTCGCACCGATCTCGGCGAGCGCCTGCTTCTCGTCGTCCGCACTGATCGGGAAACCGACGAGACCCGCGACGTAGCCGGACGGCAGCTCGATGGGCTGGCGGTCGGGGATGTCGCTGAACACCGAACCCGTCGTGTCGGCCACTCCCCCGGCGAGGTCGACCATGAGCTGGGCCACGCGAGCGGCAGCCGCAACGGCGATCTGCGGGTCGACACCGCGCTCGTAGCGCTTCGACGCCTCGCTCGGCAGCTTGTGTCGGCGGGCCGTGCGCGCGATCGACACGGGGTCGAAGTTGGCGGCCTCGATGAGCACGTTGGTCGTCTCGGCGCTCATCTCGGTGGCGGCTCCGCCCATCACGCCGGCGAGACCGATCGGCCCCGAACCATCCGTGATGAGCAGGTCTTCGCCGTGCAGCGTGCGCGTGGAGTCATCGAGAGTGACGATCGTCTCGCCGGCCACGGCACGGCGCACCACGATGCCGCCCTGCAGCGCGTCGAAGTCGTAGCCGTGGATGGGCTGGCCGAGCTCGAGCATGACGTAGTTGGTGATGTCGACGAGCAGCGAGATCGAGCGGATGCCGGCGAGCTTGAGGCGCGCAACCATCCAGGGCGGGGTCGGCCGCGTGGCGTCGACACCGCGCACGACGCGCGTGACGAACACCGACGAGCCCGCGCGACCACGGATGGGCGCTTGGTCGTCGATCGAGACGGAGAAACCGTCGAGCGCACCGGCGAGCGGGTCGGAGACGGCGAGCGCGGGGTCGCGGAATGCCGCGCCGGTCGCGTGCGAGTATTCCCGCGCCACCCCGCGAATGGAGAACGCGTAGCCACGGTCGGGCGTCACGTTGATCTCGACGGCCTGGTCGTCGAGCCCCAGCAGCTCGATGGCGTCGGTGCCGACCTCGGGGTCGAGTCCCAAGGTCGTGAGGCGCAGGATGCCATCGTGGTCGTCGCCCAAGCCGAGCTCGCGCGACGACGCGATCATGCCGTCGGACACGTGCCCGTAGGTCTTGCGCGCGGCGATCGGGAAGGGACCGGGCAGCACGGCGCCGGGCAGGGTCACGACGACCTTGTCGCCGGGGAAGAAGTTGCCGGCACCGCAGACGATTCCGCGCACGGCGTCCTCGCCGTCGCCCGGCGCAACACGCACCTGGCACCAGCGGATGGTCTTGCCGTTCTTCTGCGGCTCCTCGACGAAATCGAGCACCTGGCCGACCACGATGGGGCCGGTCAGGTCGAACGTGTGGATCTCTTCTTCTTCGAGCCCGACGCGCACGAGCGCCTCGTGCACGTCTTCCGGCGTCGTGCCGGGTGTCAGGTCGACGTATTCGGCCAACCAGCTGAGCGGAACCCGCATCGTCTTAAACCACCATTCCGAAGTGCTGTGAGAACCGGATGTCGCCCTCGATCATGTCTCGCATGTCGCTGACGTCGTTCCGGAACATGAGTGTGCGTTCGATGCCCATGCCGAACGCGAAGCCCGAGTAGACATCCGGATCGATGCCCGCGGCGCGCAGGACGTTGGGGTTGACCATGCCGCAGCCGCCCCACTCAATCCAGCGGGCGCCGCCGACGAAGGTCGGGTGCCACAGATCGAGCTCGGCGCTCGGCTCGGTGAAGGGGAAGAACGCGGGGCGCAGGCGGATCTTCGCCTCGGGCCCGAACATGATCTTGGCTACGTGCTCGAGCGTTCCGCGCAGGTGCGCCATGGTCAGCCCCTTGTCGACCGCCAGACCTTCGAACTGCGTAAAGACGGGGGTGTGCGTGGCATCCAGCTCGTCGGTGCGGTACACGCGGCCGGGAGCGAGGATGTAAACGGGCAGCTCGCGCTCGAGCATCGACCGCACCTGCACGGGCGACGTGTGCGTGCGCAGCACGAGGTGCCGCTCGACGGGGTCCACGAAGAAGGTGTCCTGCATGGCGCGGGCCGGGTGGTCGGCGTCGAAGTTCAGCGCATCGAAGTTGAACCACTCGTTCTCGAGCTCAGGCCCCTCGGCGATCTCCCACCCCATGCCGACGAAGACATCGGCGACGTCTTCCTGCAGAACAGAGAGCGGATGGCGCGCGCCAACGGCCCGGCGCGACGGAAGGGCCGTGACGTCGACGGTCTCGGCCGCCAACTGGCGCTCGGCCTCTTCGGCGACGATCGCGGCCTCGCGAGCCTGGAACGCCTGGTTCACGCGCCCGCGGGCGCCGCCCACGAGCTTGCCGAACGCGGCCTTGTTCTCGGGAGCAACCTGGCGTAGCTGCGCGTTCAGGGCGGCCAGCGGGGACGCCTCGGCGGTGTGGGCCTGTTTGACGGCCTTCAGCTGCTCGGAGTCGGCCGCGCCGGCGATGGCCGCGAGGGCCGCGTCAACGGCGGCCTGGACGGATTCTTCGGAGATGGGAGTGGTGTCTGACACGGTTCACCATCTTAGACGCCGGCGTCGATCTCCTGCCCGGCTGCCTTGGTCGCCACGCCCACCTTCGAGCGCAGGCGCAGCTCGACCAGCTTCGCCACACCCGCGAGCGCCAGGCACAGCAGGATGTAGATCGTGCCGAAGACGATGGCCGACGGGATGATGGGCGAACCGTACTGACCCTGCGAACCGTAGAACTTCGCGAGGAACAGCAGCTCCTGGTAGGTGATGAGGAACCCGAGCGCCGTGTCCTTCAACACCACGACGAGCTGCGAGATGATCACGGGCAGCATGTTGCGCACAGCCTGGGGCAGCAGGATGATGCGCATGACCTGGCTCTTGCGGAGGCCGATGGCGTAACCCGACTCGGCCTGCCCGATCGGCAGGCCCTCGACACCCGCACGGAACACCTCGGCGAGGACCGAGCCGTTGTAGAGCGTCAGGCCCGTAACGACGGCGATAAAGGGTGTGATGCCCTCGACCCCGAGCGGCGGCAGGCCGTAGTAGAGGATGAACATCAGGATGAGGAGCGGCACCGCGCGGAACAGCTCGATGAACGCCGTGGCGGGATACTTGACCCACTTGTGCACCGACATGCGCCCGAGCGACAGCACGAGGCCGAGGATGAGCGACAGCACGGCCGCATAGGCGAACGCCTGCAGCGTGTTGAGTAGGGCGTTGAACATGTTCTGGTGCACGAGCGGCAGCGTGAACAGTTCCCACTTCTTGGGCTCGAACTGGCCGGTCTCGAAGAGGCGGTAGACCACGAACGCGAGCACGGCGGCGACCACGAGGACCGTGACCACTCCGAGGATGCGGTTGCGGCGGATGGCGCGGGGGCCGGGGGTGTCGTACAGGACGGAACTCATCGCGCGACCCTCCACTTGTTCTCGAGATAGCGCTGCAGGAGGGACAAGACGCCCACGGCGAGGATGAAGATCAGGGCCACCCAGAGCAGCACCGTCAGTTGGGGTTCACCGCGCTCGGAGAGCACCTGGCGGATCGTTCCGGCCTCGGCGACCGAGAAGCCGGCGGCGATGGTCGTGTTCTTCAGCAGGGCGATGAAGACGCTCATCATGGGGGGCACCGTTGCCCGGAATGCCTGCGGAAGGATGACGAGGGACATGGTCTGTCCGAACGGCAGGCCGATCGCACGCGCCGCCTCGGCCTGACCGACCGGCACGGTGTTGATGCCCGAGCGCAACGTCTCGGCCACGTAGGTGGCGGTGTAGAGGCTCAGCGCGATGATCGCGAGCGTGGTGTAGCCGACATCCGGCAGCCCCAGCTTGGGATAGCCGAACGCGAAGAAGAACATGAGCAGCGTCAGCGGGGTGTTGCGCACCAGGTTGACGTACACGGTGCCGACGGCTCGCATCGGCGTGACGGGCGAGACGCGCATGGCACCAACGATGGTGCCGAGGATGAGCGCGAAGATCGCCGAGAAGAAGAAGAGGACGAATGTCATCCGGAAACCGTCGACGAAGATGTCGAGGTTGTTGAAGAGGGTGTCCACGGGTGTGACACTCTCCTTCCGTTCTGGCCGCACACAAGCGTGCGGGCGGTGGGGTGGTGTCGGGGCCGGCTGACCGGCCCCGACACGCTACGACCGGGGGTCGCGGATGCTGCTTAGTACGCCTCGACCTCGGGCTGGTCGACCTTCGTGCCACTCTCGCCGAGCGTGGCGTCGTAGATCTTGGTCCAGGTCTCGCCACCGTCGGTGAACATGGTGTTGATGAACTCGCGCAGGGCGGTGTCGTCCTTGGCGATTCCGACGCCGTACTTCTCGGTGGAGAAGGGCTCACCGACGACCTTGAGGGCGTCAGGGTCCTGAGCGGCATAGCCGATGAGGATGGCCTGGTCCGTCGTGACGGCGTCGACCTGTCCGTCCTTCAGCGCGTCGACACACTGCGAGTACGTGTCGAACTCGGTGGTCTTCGTGTCGGGGAAGTTGTCCTTGATGTTCTGGATCGGCGTGGAACCGGTCGCGGAACACACGGTCTTGCCCGCGAGGTCGTCTTCGCTCTTGATGCCCGAGTTGTCGGCCTCGACGAGGAGGCCCTGGCCGGTCACGAAGTACGGTCCGGCGAAGCCGACCTGGTCTTTGCGCTTGTCGGTGATCGAGTAGGTGCCCACGTAGTAGTCGACGTCGCCGTTGACGATGGCCGATTCGCGGTTGGCCGAGGGGATGGCCTTGTACTCGATCTTGTCGGCCGAGAAGCCGAGGGATGCTGCGATCCAGCGCGCGATCTCGATGTCGAAGCCGCTGCGCTTGCCCGTGCCGGCATCGAGGAAGCCGAGGCCGGGCTGATCTTCCTTCACGCCGATGATGACCTTGTCGGCCTCTTTCATCTTGTCGAAGGTGGGGCTGCCCTCGAGCGTGACGTCGGACGCCACCTCGAAGAGCGAGCTGCCGGTCTCGGTGTCGCCCGAACCGGCGGGTGCGGTCGAGATGGCGGTGGATCCGCCGCATCCGGTCAGTGCCAGGGCCGCGGTGGCGAACCCGGCCGTGAGGAGAGTGAGCTTCTTGCGCATTGCTGTTCCTTTCAAGGGAGGACGGCGACGGTGCGTCGCCTCTCGGGGTGCACCGGTGATCAGTGCGTCAAGAGTTTGGAGAGGAAGTCCTTGGCCCGCGTGCTCTTCGGGTGGTCGAAGAACTCCTCGGGGGTGGTGTCTTCGACGATCTCGCCGTCGGCCATGAAGACCACGCGGTCGGCGGCCTTGCGGGCGAAGCCCATCTCGTGCGTTACGACGATCATGGTCATGCCCTCGGCAGCCAGCTGCGTCATCACGTCGAGCACCTCGGTGATCATCTCGGGGTCGAGCGCAGACGTCGGCTCGTCGAAGAGCATGACCTTGGGCTTCATGGCGAGGGCGCGGGCGATGGCGACGCGCTGCTGCTGTCCGCCCGAGAGCTGCGCGGGCAGCTTCGCCGACTGTTGCTCGATGCCGACGCGCTCGAGCAGCACCTTGGCGGCCTTCTCGGCATCCGCCTTCTTCTGCCGGCGCACCTTCATGGGGCCGAGCGTCACGTTCTCGAGGATGGTCTTGTGCGCGAAGAGGTTGAACGACTGGAACACCATGCCGACATCCGCCCGCAACGCTGCAAGCTTCTTGCCCTCGGAGGGGAGCTTGGTGCCGTCGATGCGGATCTCGCCCGAGGAGATGGTCTCGAGGCGGTTGATCGTGCGGCAGAGCGTGGACTTGCCCGACCCGGACGGGCCGATGACCACGACGACCTCACCCTTGTTGACGGTCAGGTTGATGTTCTTCAGCGCGTGGAAGTCGCCGTAGTGCTTTTCGACGTTCTCGACGACCACCAGGGGTTCACCGCGGCCGGCCACGATCGGATTGCTGGTCGTTTCGTAGCGGCTGATCGGCGTCGATCCTGTGGAGGCGCTCGGGTTCGTCTCATCTGTGGGAGCCATGAGGCCACGCTAGATGACGCGGTGTTTCAGGCGCGTGTCAGAATCTGGTCGTTACCGATTCGTGACCCAAGCAGGTGGCACCGAAACAGGGGTGTTCCGCGTGTTTCCGGGGCTTCGGCATCCCTACTCCCCCGCGGATGTCGGGTCGAAACTTCTCGGTCATCGGAGCGTCGCGCGTACGGTGCGGTGGCGGGGCGCGCGGATGGCGCGTGCTTGGTGCGTACTCGGCGCGTGGATGACGCCGCCCGGGCCGGTCAGGCGCGCTGGGCGAACGCGCTCTCGTAGAGGCAGACGCTCGCGGCGGTGGCCAGGTTCATCGACTCCGCGGCCCCGTAGATGGGCACCGACGCGACACGGTCGACGAGCGTGAGCTGGTCGTCTTCGAGGCCATGCGCCTCGTTGCCGAACACCCAGGCGGTCGGGCCCGAGAGGTCGCCGTCGGCGCGCACCTCGAGCAGGCTCTCGCCCTTGACGTCGGCCGCGATGGTCTTGAGGCCGGCGGCGTGCGCCCGCACCAGCGCGGCTTCGAGCTCGGCACCCACGGCGATGGGCAGGTGGAAGAGGGATCCCGTCGTGGAACGCACGACCTTCGGGTTGTAGAGGTCCACCGTGCGACCGGTGAGGATGACGGCGTCGGCGCCCGCGGCATCCGCTGCCCGGATGATGGTGCCCAGGTTGCCCGGATCGCGTACCTCTTCGAGAATGACGACGAGCTTCGGGTCGCCCGCGAAAATGTCCTTGATCGACGTGGGGAACTGGTGCGCCACGGCGATGAAGCCCTGCGGCGTGACCGTGTCGGCCATCTGGTCGAGGACGTCTTCCGTGACGAACTCGACGTCGACGCCCGCATCGACGGCCGTCTGGGCGACGTCGGTGTAACGCTCGAGCGCCGTGGGCGTGGCATAGAGCTCGACGAGCAGCTGGGGGCGGAAGGTCAGCGCCTCGGCGACGGCCTGCGGGCCCTCGAGCAAGAACAGACCCGTCTCTTGTCGGGCGGCACGCTTGGCCAGCTTCGCGACGGAACGGACACGGGGAGATCTCGGATTATCCAGCACGTGTCGAGTCTACCGAGGGGGCGCAAGCGGGCGTGGGAGCGGCCTGTCGCCGGCGGTGCGGGAATCGGGGGTCATCAGCGGGCTGCGGGCGGTGCGGCGTCCGTCGACCGGGACGTCGGTAGTGTGGCGCATCCGAGCGGGCCGTTAACGACGAGAGGGACGCAACCCTCTCGGGTGCGTCCCTCTCTGCAGAAGAAATGCCTAGGCGGCGGTCTTCGGGGCCGACGTGTCGGCGGGAAGGGCCTGCTTGGCGCTCTCGACCAGCGCGGCGAACGTGGCGGGCTCGTTCACGGCGAGCTCGGCCAGGATGCGGCGGTCGACCTGGATGCCGGCGAGGCCGAGACCCTGGATGAGGCGGTTGTAGGTGAGGCCGTTCTGACGCGACGCAGCGTTGATTCTCTGGATCCACAGGCGACGGAAGTCACCCTTCTTGGCGCGACGGTCGCGGTACGAGTAGACCAGGGAGTGCGTGACCTGCTCTTTGGCCTTGCGGTACAGACGCGAACGCTGTCCGCGGTAACCCGAGGCGCGCTCCAGGATGACGCGACGCTTCTTGTGGGCGTTGACGGCCCTCTTTACTCTTGCCATTTCTCTATCTTCCTAACGGGGTGTTCGGTTCTGGACGCGTGGCGTCTAGTGGCCGAGAAGCTTCTTGATGTTCTTGTGGTCAGCCTTGGAAACGATCTGATCCTGGTTCAGGCGACGCGTACGACGGCTCGACTTGAGCTCGAGGTTGTGGCGCATGCCCGACTGCTGCTTCTTGATCTTGCCGCTACCGGTGAGCTTGAAACGCTTCTTCGCACCCGAGTGCGTCTTCTGCTTAGGCATTGTTTTCCTCCTGCTTCGCTGCCTTGGTGGCAGCTCGTTGTGCGTTGGCTTCAGCCTTCGCTTCCGACTTGTTCTTCAACGGGCCAATAACCATGACCATGTTGCGTCCGTCGATGGTGGGGGTCGACTCGATCGTGCCGAACTCCGAAACATCTTCGGCAAACTTCTGAAGCAAGCGCACACCCTGGTCGGGTCGGGACTGCTCGCGGCCACGGAAAAGGATCATTGCCTTCACCTTGTCGCCGGCCTGCAGGAAACCCTCGGCGCGCTTGCGCTTCGTTTCGTAATCGTGGGTGTCGATCTTGAGGCGGAAACGAACCTCTTTGAGGATCGTGTTGGCCTGGTTGCGCCGGGCCTCTTTGGCCTTCTGCGCAGCCTCGTACTTGAACTTGCCGTAGTCCATGATCTTCGCCACGGGGGGCTTGGAATTGGGGGCAACTTCAACCAGGTCGAGGTCAGCTTCTTGAGCCAGCCGAAGGGCGACCTCGATCTTGACAACGCCGACCTGCTCGCCGCCGGGACCCACGAGACGAACCTCGGGAACTCGGATGCGGTCATTTGTACGGGGATCGCTGATGCGTAACTCCTCTGATGAAAAACGAACGGCTACTGAGCCAGACACGTATCTGATTCAGGCGAGAGAGAAGTTGAACCGCATCGAAGGGCGATCGGATGATGCGACACCTCTGCCGATCATCGTTTACCCATCGAGCCACACCCTGACTACCGTGCCCGAGCGGATGAATGAACCTGACGATTCGTTCTTCTGCCTGAGCCTCGGCGGAGCGTTACAACCCGGTAACCTAGTAAACGGTCAAGCGCGGGTGGGAAAATTTCCTCTTTCGTACCGAAGATGAACTTCGGAGCCGACAGAAGTCTAGCAGAGGATGAGTGTGGAGAACAGCAACGACGGTAACGTCGACCAGGGCCAGAGCTACCAGGGCCAGAGCGACCAAGGCCAGAGCTTCGAAGACGCCAGCAACCAGGCCGTCCGCGACATCGCCGATGTGGGCGCCGTCGAGGTCATCACCACCACGGCCGTCCACCTCATGAGTGCCGCGGCCGTTAAGGTCGGCCTCGCCGACGACCCCGACACCCAGACCGACCTCGACGAGGCGCGCAAACTCATCAACGCCCTCGCCGGACTCATCACTGCCGGAGCGCCCGAGATCAGCGACATGCACGCACGTAGCCTGCGCGACGGCCTGCGGTCGCTGCAGCTCGCATTCCGAGAGGCGTCCGCGATTCCCGACGCCATCGGGCAGGGGCCGGGCGAGAAGTACACCGGGCCCGTCAACTAGTTCACAGCTCGAGCGCGGCCGGATGCCGGGGCCGCGCGCTCCGGCATCCGGCCAGCTTTGCCCGCCGATCGTGCGTCCCCTGTGGCCGTGAGTGCCCGATGCCCATCGACCCGCGCGGTTTCAGCCTCAGGTCGGGTCGAGCATCCGCACGCGTCGCGCGTCAGTGCTCGTCGAGCGGGGTGGCCGAGAGCTTGACGGCGAGCGAGTCGACGCGCGTGGCGATGACGTCGTCGGCGGCCCAACGCTGGGCGAGACGCGCGAGCACGGCGTCGAGCTCGGGGCGCGTCAGGCCGGCCAGGAGCTCGAGGGTCACAACGACCTCCGGGCCCGCGAGCCGCGCATCGGGGTCGCCCGCACGCAGATGCACATCGGTGACCGCGAGCTCGGAGGCGACGCTCTGGCGGAACGACTGCAGCACATCGGGATCGGTGAAGCTCGGCATCCACTCGAGTGATTGCGCGATGGCCCAGACGGCCGGACGACGGATCGCAAACTCGGTGTCGCTGACGGGATCGAGGACCACAAGATCGGTGTGCTCGCTCGCCGCTGCCAGGGCCACGCGGACACCATCGACCGGAACGGGGCGCGACGTGGGGTTCCAGCGGGACATCGTGGCGACCGACGAGAAGACCGGCATGACCGTGCGCCCGTCGGGGCCCTGGACCGTGACGATCGAGAGCTCCTGCGTCTTGTCGACCTTGAGCCCGGCCTCGGTTTCGCCCTCCTCCCCCGCGTGGGCGACGAGGGGGATCAGCAGGCGCGACGAGCGGAAGGCGTCGACGACCTCGACCTCGGTGACCTCGCGCGCACGATAACGGCGGAGCGCTTCGGCGAGATGCTCGGGGGCCGAGCCGTCGTCGGACGAGTGATCGTTGGACTGGAAGCTGCGTCCCTTCCAGGGCTGCCCGGCCGAATCGGCCAGGTTACCCGACGCGGCGCCGGCCCCACCGTGGTGATGAGAGCCGACATTGGCGTCGTGAGGATCAATCGGTTGCGACATCCAGCGCCTCTGCCAGCGTGAACGCGCCGGCGTAGAGAGCCTTGCCCACGATGGCACCCTCGAGGCCGAGCGGCACGAGGTCGCGCAGGGCCTGGATGTCGTCGAGGCTGGAGATGCCGCCCGATGCGATGACCGGGCGGTTCGTGCGCTCCATGACCTGCGTGAGCAGCTCGACGTTGGGGCCCTGCAGCGTGCCGTCCTTCGTGACATCGGTGAGGACGTAGCGTGCACAACCCGCGTCTTCGAGTCGTTCGAGCACGGTCCACAGGTCGCCGCCGTCGCGGGTCCAGCCGCGAGCCGCGAGGGTCGTGCCGCGCACGTCGAGGCCCACGGCGATCGCTTCGCCGTACTGGCCGATGACATTGGCGGCCCATTCGGGGTTCTCGAGGGCGGCCGTGCCCAGGTTGATGCGCTTGGCACCCGTGGCCAGCGCAGCTTCGAGGGAGGCGTCATCCCGAATGCCGCCCGACAGCTCGACGTTGACGCCGCGCACCTGCTTGATGACCTTGCGGATGACGGCCGCGTTATTGCCGCGCCCGAAGGCTGCATCGAGGTCGACGAGGTGAATCCATTCGGCGCCCTGGTTGGCCCAGTCGGCCGCCGCATCGACGGGATCGCCGTAGTTCGTCTCGCTGCCGGCTTCACCCTGCGTCAGACGGACGGCCTTGCCGTCGGCGACGTCGACGGCCGGAAGCAACACCAGATCGGGCGTCTCGTTGAACTCGCTCATTGTTTCCCTTGCTCGATAGTGTCGGCGCGGCGTCTCGCGCACAAGCACCTGATACTAGTTGTCCTTCAGCCCGTCGATCCAATTTCGCAGCAGGCGGATGCCGGCCTCCCCCGACTTCTCGGGGTGGAACTGCGTGGCGCTCAACGGTCCGTTCTCGACCGCCGCGACGAACCGCTCGCCGTGGTTCGCCCACGTGACGGCGGGCTCGGGGAACGGGGGCTGAACCTCGAGGCTCCAGTCGCGCACGGCGTAGGAGTGGACGAAATAGAAACGCTCGGCTTCGAGACCGGCGAACAGGCGGGAGTGGGCGGGCGCCTCGACCGTGTTCCAACCCATGTGAGGCAGGACGGGCGCGTCGAGCTTTGCGACATCACCCGGCCATTCACCGAGGCCCTCACGGTCGACGCCGTGCTCGAGGCCGCGGTCGAACATGACCTGCATGCCGACGCAGATGCCGAGCACCGGACGGCCGCCCGCCAGGCGACGGTCGATAACCTCACCGCCGCGGGATGCCTCGAGGGAATCCATGACGGCAGCGAACGCACCGACGCCCGGGACGAGCAGGCCATCGGCCTCGAGCGCGCGCTGACGGTTGCCGGTCAGCTCGACATCCGCCCCGGCCCGCTCGAGAGCCTTGACGGCCGAGTGCACGTTGCCGCTGCCGTAGTCGAGGACGACCACACGCGGCTTGTCGGCGTTCACAGGACACCCTTGGTGGAGGGGATGCCGGAGACGAGCGGGTCGAGGGCCTTGGCCTCGCGGAAGGCGCGCGCGAAGGCCTTGAATTCGGCCTCGGCGATGTGGTGCGGATCGCGGCCGCCGAGCACCGTGACGTGCACGGTGAGGCCCGCGTTGAACGTGATGGCCTCGAAGACGTGGCGCACCATGGAACCCGTGAAGTGGCCGCCGATGAGGTGCAGCTCGAAGCCGGCGGGCTCCCCCGTGTGCACGAGGTAGGGGCGACCCGAGATGTCGACGACGGCCTGAACGAGCGCCTCGTCGAGCGGCACAAGGGCGTCGCCGAAGCGCGAGATGCCGGCCTTGTCGCCGAGCGCCTCACGGATGGCGAGGCCGAGCGCGATGCCGATGTCTTCGACCGTGTGGTGCACGTCGATGTGAGTGTCGCCCGTGGCCGTGACCGTGAGGTCGGTGAGCGAGTGCTTGGCAAAGGCCGTCAGCAGGTGGTCGTAGAACGGCACGCTCGTGTTGATCGTCGACGCGCCCGTGCCGTCGAGGTCGATGTGCAGCTCGATCGAGGACTCGCTCGTGGTGCGGCTGATGCGGGCGGTGCGGTGTGTGTCGCTCATGCGTTCGAGTTTAGTGCGGCCATGGCGTCGAGGAAGGCGGTCGTCTCGGCCGTGGTGCCGGCCGACACGCGCAGAGAATTGGGGATGCCGACATCCCTGATCAGCACACCCCGCTCGAGTAGCGCGCGGAACGTGGCCTGCGGGTCGTCGACGCCCCCGAAGAGGACGAAGTTGCTGCCCGTGCGGAACGGGTCGTAGCCGAGGTCGCGCAGCCCGTCGACGATGCGGTCGCGTTGGCCGATGATCTCGTCGACCACGCGCAGCATCTCACCGCTGTGGCGGAGAGCAGCGGTGGCCGCCGCCTGCGTGAGGGCCGACAGGTGGTACGGGAGGCGCACCAGGCGGAGCGCGTCGATGACCGCGGGATCGGCGGCTAGGTAGCCCACGCGAACGCCGGCGAACGCAAACGCCTTGCTCATCGTGCGCGAGATCAGGAGTCGCGGGCGACCGGGCAGAAGGGAGAGCGCGCTCTCCTCCCCCGTTGTCGAGAATTCGGCGTAGGCCTCGTCGACGACGACGATGCCCGTGCTCGCAGCATAGACAGCCTCGATGGTCTCGAGAGAAAGCGGGGTGCCCGTCGGGTTATTGGGCGAACAGAGGAAGACGATATCGGGCTGTTCGCGCTCGATGGCTGCAACCGCAGTCTCGGGGGTGAGCTCGTATCGGTCGTCCCGCTCGGCCGCGATCCAACGCGTGCCCGTGCCCGACGCGAGGATCGAGTACATGGAATAGGTGGGTACGTAGCCCATCAGCGAACGGCCGGGACCGCCGAACGCCTGCAGGATGTGCTGCAAGACCTCGTTCGACCCATTCGCCGCCCAAAGATTCTCGGGCGTGAGGTCGTATCCGAGGTAGCTGGCGAGCGAGGTGCGCAGCTCGGTGAACTCGCGATCGGGGTAGCGGTTGACGCCCAGGATCGCGGCGGCGAGCGATGCGACGATATCGGTGGCCACACCCTCGGGAATCGGATGGGTGTTCTCGTTGACGTTGAGAGCCACGGGCACCGCGAGTTGAGGAGCGCCGTAGGGGGTCTTGCCGCGCAGATCGTCGCGGACGGGCAGATCGTCGAGAGAAGTCACCCCACTATTTTAGGTGCCGCTCCCTCGGTGTTACCGCGTCTAGCTGTACTGCGTGGGGATGGCGATGCGCTGGCCGGGGACGACGCTCGCCGTCTCGAGACCGTTGAGGCGCATGATGTCGGCGATCACGTCGCGCGGATCGGCCGTGGGGGCGACAGTTTCAGCGAGGTGCCAGAGTGTCTCGCCCGATGCGATGGTCTCGTAGTCGAACGAGGTGTGGCTGGACGAGGAGTTCGCGATGGCCCCGCCCGCATTCATGCCGACCGCTACAGCGCCGATGACGAGGGGCATGGCGAACAGCGTGCTGAGCACGAGTCGACCTCGGCGGGTGATCTTGAGGCGCGGGGAGGTGGACTGTGCCGACGTCGTTGCGACGCGCGGCGATACCTGGGCACCGAATTCGGTGATGCCGAAGGCGGTGGGGCGCTGAGCGGTTGCGGTGTACATGGTGTCCTCCTGGGGTCACGGGGTCGTGTCCGTTGACGAGAGCGTTCCCGACCCTCGGCCGGGAGGGCCGGGAACGAATCTCTGTTCCGAATATATCTTCGAATGTTCGAACATTCAACCTTTGATTCGAACTTTTAGGTTTCGAATTCGGCGACACACTCGAACAGATGTTTGTTCAGCCGGTCTGATGTGGATACAGTTTCGACTGATGGTTGTTACTCAACCAGGGACCACTGACATTGGTGCGACAGGAGCGAGATGACCCTCAACAAGCCGAGTGCCGACCCCGGCGAGAAGGGCGGAACGCGCCGCCGCAAGAGCCTCAGCGAAAAGCAGATCGCCATCCTCGAGGTCATCCAGCGGTCCGTCAGCCAGCGGGGTTATCCGCCGAGCATGCGCGAGATCGGCGACGCCGTCGGCCTCGCATCCCTGTCGAGCGTGACCCACCAGCTCAACCAGCTCGAGCTCAGTGGTTATCTGCGCCGCGACCCCAACCGCCCGCGCGCTCTCGAGATCCTCATCGACCTGCCCACGTCGTCGCCCTCGGTCGACTTCGAGAACGCGACCCCCGTCGGCGATGCCGCCATGGTGCCGCTCGTCGGTCGCATCGCCGCCGGCGTGCCCATCACCGCCGACCAGCAGGTCGAAGAGGTCTTCCCGCTCCCCCGTCAGCTCGTGGGCAAGGGTGAGCTGTTCATGCTGAAGGTGCAGGGCGAGTCCATGATCGACGCCGCCATCTGCGATGGCGACTGGGTGGTCGTGCGTCAGCAGCAGACCGCCGAAAACGGCGACATCGTCGCGGCGATGCTCGACGGCGAGGCCACGGTGAAGGTGTTCCGCCAGCGCGACGGTCACACCTGGCTGCTTCCCCGCAACTCGAACTTCGAGCCGATCCTGGGTGATCAGGCCGATGTCCTGGGCAAGATCGTCGCAGTGCTGCGGGCCGTCTAGGCCTCACCTAGCTTGGCAACACGAAGGCCCCCTCGATCATTCGAGGGGGCCTTCGTCGTGCGCTGTGGTGCGTTCTACTCCGCGGCCGTCTGCTGACGTGCCACGGTGAATTCGCCGAGCTGTGCTGCCAGTTCTTCCGAGACGTGGGCATGCACCCGCGTGCCCTCTTCTTCGTAACGCGTGTCGAGCACCTGGCCGCGTTCGTGCAGCGCCGCGACGAGTTCGCCGCGATCGTAGGGAAGCACGACCTCGAGGTCGACGGCCGGCCGCGGCAGCAGGTCGGAGATGCGGGAGAGGATCTCTTCGATGCCCTCGCCCGTGCGCGCCGACGCGAAGATCGCGTTCGGCTCGATCCCGCGCAGAACGAGCCTGTCGTCCTCCGAGATCAGGTCGCTCTTGTTGAAGACGATGAGCTCGGTGATGTCCCGGGCACCGACCTCGCCGATGACATCCCTGACCGTGGCGATCTGGCTGCCCGGGTCGGGGTGCGACGCATCGACGACGTGGACGATGACATCCGAATCGGCGACCTCTTCGAGAGTGGAGCGGAACGCCTCGACCAACTGGTGCGGCAGGTTGCGCACGAAACCGACGGTGTCGGCCAGTGTGTACAAGCGGCCGTCTTCGGTCTCGGCGCGACGGACCGTGGAGTCCAGGGTGGCGAACAGAGCGTTCTCGACGAGCACACCGGCCCGCGTGATGCGGTTGAGCAGGCTCGACTTGCCGGCGTTGGTGTACCCGGCGATGGCGACCGACGGCACCGCGTTGCGGCGACGGTTGGCACGCTTGGCCTCGCGAGCCGGCTTCATGGCGATGATCTGCTTGCGCAGCTTGGACATGCGGGTGTGGATGCGGCGACGGTCGAGCTCGATCTTCGTCTCACCAGGACCGCGCGAACCCATGCCGGCACCCGCGCCACCGACCTGGCCACCGGCCTGTCGACTCATGGAGTCACCCCAGCCGCGCAGACGCGGAAGGAGATATTCGAGCTGCGCGAGTTCGACCTGGGCCTTGCCCTCGCGGCTCTTGGCGTGCTGGCTGAAGATATCGAGGATCACGGCCGTGCGGTCGATCACCTTGACCTTCACCACGTCCTCGAGAGCGCGTCGCTGGCTGGGTGCGAGCTCGGTATCGGCGATGACCGTATCGGCGCCGAGTGCCTGCACGATGCCGCGCAGCTCTTCGGCCTTGCCGCTGCCGAGGTAGGTGCTCGGGTCGGGGTGCGGGCGCCGCTGCAGCAGGCCGTCGAGCACGAGCGCGCCCGCCGTCTCGGCCAGCGCGGCGAGCTCGCGCATGGAGTTTTCGGCGTCGCTCAGCGTGCCTTGTGAGTAGACACCGATGAGAACGACGTTCTCGAGCCGCAGCTGTCGGTATTCGACTTCGGTGACGTCTTCGAGCTCGGTCGACAGGCCGGCGACGCGACGAAGCGCCTGCCGATCGGAGCGGTCGAACTGGTCGCCGTCGTGATTATCGCCATTCGGGTCGGAGTAGCGAGCCGTGGACTCGTCTTGCAGAGCTGCCGCACGGTTCGCGCCGAAGAGCGTGTAGCCCGCCGACGTGCTGGCGGCACTGTTGAGGACCCGCGCTACGACGTCATCGTTGCGCGCCTCGTCTTCGGGGAGCGTGCGGGGTTCATTCATCCGGTTAACCTTACTTCCTCTTCCTCTTGTAGGTTGCCTGTATGTCTAGCGATCACTACTTCACCGGGGTTCCGGAGAGCGAGCTGAAACTCCGACCGTTGTCGGTGAAGCTCGCGGGGCGGGACCTCGATCTGGTCACGGCGTCAGGCATATTCAGTCCCGATCGTCTCGATCAGGGCACCCAGGTTCTGCTGGGAAACACTCCCGAGCCGCCGCCCGGTGGCGACTTCCTCGATCTCGGATGTGGGTGGGGGCCGATTTCTCTGACCCTGGCGTTGTCGAGCCCGCATGCGCGGGTCTGGGCCGTCGACGTCAACGAGCGCGCTCTCGATCTGGTGCGTCGGAATGCCGAGAGGGCCGGTGTTACTAACGTCAACGCTGTTCTGCCCTCAGATGTTCCTGACGACGTCCAATTTCGGACGATCTGGTCGAATCCGCCCATCCGGGTCGGCAAGAACGAATTGCACGGCATGCTCGAGAAATGGCTGCCACGGCTCGAGCCGTCGTCGGATGCCTGGCTCGTCGTCCAACGTAACCTCGGTTCCGACAGCCTGCACCGTTGGCTCTCGGACACGCTGCCCGACGACTTCCATGTGACGCGGACCGCCACAGGCAAGGGCTACCGCGTGTTGCGCGCCCGCCGCTCGGGTGCTCAGTTGATCTCGAGCGACCCCGAGTAGACGAGTTCGGCGGGGCCCGACAGCGAGACGTGTTCGCCGTCCTGCGTCGGGAACATGCGCACCCCGAGGGTGCCGCCGGGAACGTCGACGCGCCAGTGGTTCGGAGCCGCTTGGCCCGCCCAGTGACGCGTGGCCAGAGCTGCCGCAGCGACGCCCGTGCCGCACGAGAGGGTCTCGCCGCTGCCGCGCTCGTGCACGCGCATACGGATGCGGGCCACCCCGTCGCTTACGAGCGGTTCGGCCGGGACCACGAACTCGACGTTTGCGCCGGCGAGCTGTTCGGGCTCGAGGTGCGGAATGTAGCTGAGGTCGGCCTGGTCGAGCTCGCTGTCGTCGGCGAGGGCCACCACGACGTGCGGATTGCCGACGTCGATCCCGAGGCCGGGGCGAGCCACCTTGAGGTTCTTCGCGCGCACGAGGGGCTCGTTGCCGTCGAGGCGCCATCGGCCGAGGTCGACCTGGAAACCGTTGTTCGATGCCTGAACGTCTCGCACCCCGGCGCGCGTTCCGACGGCGATCGTGCTGCCGGGCTCGATCGTGGCGAGACCCTGTTCGATGAGGTACTTCACATAGACGCGGATGCCGTTGCCACACATCTCTGCGATCGAGCCGTCGGCGTTGCGGTAGTCCATGAACCATTCGGCGTCGGGATCTTCGGCCAACGCTGCGGCCCCCGCGTCGATACGCGCGGACCGGACCGCACGGATGACGCCGTCGGCACCCACACCGAAATGACGGTCGCAGATGGCCGCGATCTGCGCGGGTGTGAGTTCACGCTCGCCATCGGGGTCGGAGTACAGGACGAAATCGTTGCCCGTACCGTGGCCTTTGGTGAAGTGCAGCGTCGACATGGGACCAGTTTATGGCGACCCGAGGCCTGGCGGCTCCCGGTAGCTTCTAGACGGCCGAACGCGTCGTGATGAGTTGGATGGCCTCGTCGACGAGGTTCGGGTCGTCATAGTCCAGCCAGTGCGCGTGCGGGTAGCGCTTGAACCAGCTGACCTGCCGCCGGGCGTAGCGTCGGGTGAGCGCCGCAGTCTGGGCCCGTGCCTCGTCGGCGGTGAGTTCACCCGAGAGCTGTGCGAGGGCTTGCGCGTAGCCGATCGCCCGGCTGGCGGTGACGCCCTGCTCGATGCCGGCGTGCCGCAGGGCGTCTGCTTCGGCGACGAGGCCATCGGCCCACATGCGATCGACCCGGCGGTCGAGGCGGGCGACGAGCTCTTCCCGCGGCGCCCGGAGGCCGAGGATGACGGTGGGACGCCAGGGGGTCGGTTCGTCGGGGAGGGCGGCGCTCGGGGCATCCCCCGTCATTTCGGCGACCTCGAGGGCGCGCACGATGCGGCGACCGTTGTGGGGGCCGACCCGCTCGGCGGTGACCGGGTCGATGTCGATGAGGCGTCGGTGCAACATGCCGGGGCCGACGGCGTCGAGTTCGGCTTCGAGTCGCTGCCGGACGGCCGGATCGGTGCCCGGGAAGGTGAACTCGTAGATCACGCTGGAGACGTAGAGCCCCGAACCGCCGACGAGCACGGGGGTCTTTCCGCGCGCGAGGATATCTCGGATGGCTTCTCGTGCGGCGGGCTGGTAGCGGGCGACCGTCGCTTCTTCGGTGACGTCGAGCACGTCGAGGAGGTGGTGCGCGATGCCGCGGCGTTCGTCGGGCCGCAGCTTCGCGGTGCCGATGTCCATGCCGCGGTAGAGCTGCATCGAATCGGCGTTGACGATTTCGACGTCACCGGGTGTGCCCGTGAGGCGCTCGGCGATGGCTAGTGAGAGGTCACTTTTTCCGGTGCCGGTCGGCCCGACGACGACGACGAGCGGCGCGTCGCCGCGGGTGGAGCCGTTCGTCACCGCTGGGCGTCGTCGGGGTGGTAGATGGGCATGGTGCCGACGCCGGGGCTGGTGAGCGGCTCGCGCGAGCCGACGCGGAGGGTGGGCAACCCCAGGGAGACCGCTCCCCCGGCGGCCGACGAGGATGCACCCGCTGCCCCGCTTGCGGGCGCCGGGACGCCGCAGCTGTCGGCTTGGGCGCGATCCCACGCGTCGCCCGCCCGGGTGCGCCGCACGACTAGGGGCGCACCGTCGAGGGAGTCGGCGATGAGGTGGAACGGAGCGGCTTGCGTCACGGTCACTGTGACGACATCTCCCGGACGCGGGATGTCGGACCCGTCGGGCAGGTCGAAGTGCACGAGGCGGGAGTCTTCGGCTCGGCCGCTCATGCGCAGCGTCTCGGAGTCTTTCTTGCCCTCACCGGTTGCGACGAGCACGTTGACCTGACGGCCGATGACGCCGCGGTTCTCTTCGAGGGAGATGCGGTCTTGCAGGGCAAGGAGTCGCTCGTAACGCTCTTGCACGATTGCTTTGGGAATCTGGTCGGGCAGGGTCGCCGCAGGTGTGCCGGGGCGCACCGAGTATTGGAACGTGAATGCGGTTGCGAACCGAGCGGCCTCGACGACCCGCAGCGTTTCGGCGAAGTCTTCCTCGGTCTCTCCGGGGAACCCGACGATGATGTCAGTGGAGATCGCGGCGTGCGGCATCTTCTCTCGAACGCGGTCGAGGATTCCGAGGAACTTGCTCGACCGGTAGGACCGACGCATGGCTTTGAGGATGCGATCGGAACCCGATTGCAGGGGCATGTGCAACTGCGGCATGACGTTGGGCGTTTCGGCCATGGCGTCGATGACGTCGTCGGTGAACGCCGCGGGGTGGGGGCTCGTGAATCGAACTCGCTCGAGCCCCTCGATCTGGCCGGCCGCGCGCAGAAGCTTGCCGAAGGCCTGGCGGTCGCCGAACTCGACGCCGTAGCTGTTGACGTTCTGGCCCAGCAGGGTGACCTCGATGGCGCCGTCGTCGACGAGGGCCTGCACTTCGGCGAGGATGTCGCCCGGGCGGCGGTCTTTCTCCTTGCCACGCAGCGACGGCACGATGCAGAACGTGCAGGTGTTGTTGCATCCGACCGAGATGGACACCCAGCCGCTGTAGCTGGAGTCGCGTTTGGTAGGCAGCGTGGAGGGGAACGTTTCGAGCGATTCGAGGATTTCGATCTGTGCTTCGTCGTTGTGGCGCGCGCGCTCGAGCAGGTTGGGAAGGGCGCCCATGTTGTGTGTGCCGAAGACGACGTCGACCCAGGGGGCCTTCTCGAGGATCGTGTTCTTGTCTTTTTGAGCCAGGCAGCCGCCCACCGCGATCTGCATGCCCTCGTGGCGCTTCTTCACCGATGCTAGGTGCCCGAGGTTGCCATAGAGCTTGTTGTCGGCGTTCTCGCGCACGGCGCACGTGTTGATAACGACGATGTCGGCTTCGACACCGTCGGCTTTGACGTAGCCTGCCGCTTCGAGCGAACCGCTCAGCCGCTCGGAGTCGTGCACGTTCATCTGACACCCGAACGTGCGCACCTCATAGGTGCGCGCACTGCCGTCGGACTTGTGGGCCGCGACGGAGGGGCTGATGTGGCGTGGTGCTTCAAGCAGGTCACTCATGATGTGACTAGCTTACGGACTAGCGAAAGCGAACGCTGGATCGGCGCCCGCGGATGATCTCACCGACGACCGTGCGCACAACCCCGCCGGGATATCCCCGCCGCGCGAGGAAGCCCACCAAGCGGCGCTCCATCGTGGCGTCGTCGAGCGATGTCATCTGCGACGCACGCTTCTCGGCAACCTCGCGTGCGGCACTCAGTTCGTCGTCCGAGCCGATGTCTTCGAGCACCTCGTCGATCACCTCGGCGGGAATCTTGCGCGTGCTCATGAGGCGTGCCACCACCTGACGACTCTGGCTCTTGCGTTCATAATGCGAGTAACGCAGTTGCTCGGCCAACGCGCGATCGTCAACGTAGCCAAGCTCGCGCAGGCGCTCGAGCAGCTCGTTGGCCTGATGCGCCGTGAGGTCGAGCGCCAGACATTCGGCGAGGATCTCGGCCTCGCTGAGCCCCCGCCGCCGCAGCTTCTTGAGGATCGCATTCTCGACGTCTTCGATAGACGGCGGAAGTTCGTCGACCGCGTCATCGTCGATCGCCAATGTGTCGGCGCCGCCGCGCTTGCGGGCGAGACTCGCCACGGGAGCTCGCCGCTCAGCCTCGCTCCCGGATTCGCTGCCCGCGGCCGTAGAACCCCCGATCAGGGAACCGTCGACCACATTCTCGTTGCCGAGAGCGCGAGGGGGCCGGGTGGTGCTCGGTGCTGAGAGCGCCGCTTCGGGCGCCTGGGCCACCACATCGTGAAGCATGGAGAAACGGCGCGAGCTTGCCGGAGATGCCGCGGCTACCGTCTCGATGCCGGGCTCGCCGGCACCGTCGGTTTCACCGGGCTCGCCGTCAGCGACGGGGTCGAGGGCAGAACCGGCGGGATGGTTTCCCCGAGCCCGACCGTGTTCTTCGCCTCGTTTAGCCTTCCGTGAGGCCGAGAAGGAGATCACCGGGGCCAGTCCGTGCTGGCCCGCATCGCTGTCGTCTGCTGATCCTGCTGTGAATCTGACCACCATGGTGACCTCCTTCTCGCTCTACGGGTGGGAGTGCGCGACAGTGTCGCGCACTGATCAGGCGCCGCGGCGTGCGGTCAGCTGATCGGTCGTCTCTACTTCTTCGAGCGGAGCGGCCCCGCCGATGCCGAGCTTCGACTTGATCTTGTCTTCGATCTCGTTGGCGATGTCGGGGTTTTTCAGGAGGAAGTCGCGCGCCTTCTCCTTGCCCTGGCCGAGCTGGTCGCCGCCGTAGGTGTACCAGGCGCCGGACTTCTTCACGATGGCGTGCTCGACACCGAAGTCGATGAGGCTGCCCTCTCGCGAGATACCGATGCCATAGAGGATGTCGAACTCGGCCTGTTTGAAGGGCGGCGCCATCTTGTTCTTGACAACCTTGACGCGCGTGCGGTTTCCCACGGCCTCGGTGCCGTCTTTCAACGTCTCGATGCGGCGGATGTCCATGCGGACGGAAGCGTAGAACTTGAGCGCCTTACCGCCGGCGGTGGTCTCGGGGCTGCCGAAGAACACACCGATCTTTTCGCGCAACTGGTTGATGAAGATGGCCGTTGTCTTGGTCTGGCTCAGCCCACCGGTCAGCTTGCGCAACGCCTGCGACATGAGTCGCGCCTGGAGACCGACGTGCGAATCACCCATCTCGCCCTCGATCTCAGCACGCGGCACGAGGGCCGCGACGGAGTCGATGACGACCAGGTCGATCGAGCCGGAGCGGATCAACATGTCGGCGATCTCGAGGGCCTGCTCACCCGTGTCGGGCTGGGAGACGAGCAATGCGTCGATGTCGACGCCGAGCTTGCGGGCGTATTCGGGATCGAGAGCGTGCTCGGCGTCGATGAAGGCGGCGATGCCGCCGGCACGCTGCGCGTTGGCGATGGCGTGGAGCGTGAGGGTCGTCTTACCCGACGACTCGGGGCCGTAGATCTCGACGATGCGGCCGCGGGGAATGCCCCCGATGCCGAGCGCGACGTCGAGCGCGATCGACCCGGTCGGGATGACCTCGACGGGGGCGCGCTCGTCGCTGCCCAACCGCATAACGGATCCCTTGCCGAACTGGCGATCGATCTGGGCCAGCGCGGTTTCTAATGATTTTTCACGATCTGCGGGTGAAGGCATGTCGTCACTCTTTTCTCTGCTCGTTCTCGATGCGCCTATAGGCTGTCGCGACCAGGGCGGCCGGTGACAAGGCTGGAGGTTTCTCCTCGACGTCTTCGACAGTACGACCGACCACCGACATTGCAGATGGCACGGCTTGATCTGTGGAGAAAATCGGGATTCCGCTCTTGTGAGGAGCATAGCGCGATCCGAACGGATGTTCGAGAGATGAGTGCGGGCGTGTCGAATACCGCTTCGGTCCGCCGACTGCGCGCGAGGCCCACTCCCAGCACCTGTGGCGCGGCCGAGGAAGCTCTGCAAGGAGACGGCGAGCAGGCGTGGACGCTAGCGGCCAGAAAGCCTTCTAGGCGCGCGGGGGCGGCGTGCCCACGCCATACCAACGCTCGCGAGGCACGTCGGTGGCGCGGCAGAGCGCGAGCCAGACCTCACGCGGCGGAACGCCGTCGGAGATGGCCTGGTTTGCGGTGCGGGACCCGACATCGCCGAGCACGAGATCAGCGGCAAGCACACGGCCGTAGCCGGCGCCGAACTCATCGGCGATCGCTTGCTTGAACTCACTCATTTTCACGCCTGCAACGCTACCAACCACAGCCGACAGTCCAAACCACGTCCGCCCTGAGCGTGGTGGCAACGCAAAAACCCCGCCTGATGTCAGGCGGGGTTTTCGAAGCTGAGGCCGGAGCCGGGCAGTCGAGGAGGGCTGTGTTAGCGAGTGACCAGATCGGCATCCAGTTCGGCGACGAAAGCGTCGGGAACGGTGTCAGGAATCGGATCGATGCCCTCGATGACGGCGAGACGGTCGCCAACTTCGCGCATGATTGTGGAGATCGGAGTCTCGAGCGCTTCGGCAACCGAGGCGAGAATCTCGCTCGACGCCTCTTTCTGACCGCGCTCTACCTCACTGAGGTAGCCCAGCGCGACGCTTGCCTTGCTCGCGACCTGACGAAGCGTACGCCCCTTTTGAAGGCGGAAGTCGCGAAGAACGTCGCCGATCTCTTGACGAACTAAAACCATTGCAGCCTCCCTCTCTGTGCCCTGAACCTCAGGGACCAAACCACTCGTGCCCTGAACCTCAGGGACGAAACCCGTGAGCCCTCGGGCCTGGTGCCCTTTCGACCGCCGGAGCTTGCGCTTCGGGGATGGCTAACAATACCTGCTGCCGTGAAAAAAACACTAACCACGATCACTGGGCTTTTCTTGTGAATCAGTAACCTGTAACGCGACCGAAACGAGAACTATTCCAGCCTGACATCCGGGTTTTGAATCGATGTCGCCCCGCCATCCACGGCGCACCCGCTAGAGGGACTCGAGCGCCTCACGCAGCATGCGTAGGGCTTGCTCAACCGTGGAGCGGCGGATCTCGTCGCGCGTTCCCTCGAGCTGGAGCGCGACGACATCCACGGTGCCGCCGATGCTGATGCCGACGAAGACCGTTCCGACCGGCTGACCGTCTTGCGGGTCGGGGCCCGCGACACCCGTCGTGCCGATGCCGACGTCGGCCGGAACGCCGTCGATGGCCGCGGCGAGACGCACGCGGTCGGCGAGCTGGCGCGCGACATCCGGGTGTACGGCGCCGTGTTCGGCAAGGAGCTGAGCGTCGACGCCGACGAGCGAGTGCTTGAGGCGCGTGTCGTAGGCCACGATGCCGCCGCGGACGGCGCGGGAGGCTCCCGGTGTGTCTATCAGGGCCGAGACGAGCAGGCCACCCGTCAGGGATTCGGCGGCCGCGATCGACCAGGACCTCTCGCGCAGCACGGCGATGATTGCGGCGGAGTCGGAAGCGGTGGTCATGTGGAGACTGTTATCGCGCGGCGCGGCGCCCACGGACTTCGGTGAGCACGTAGTCGATCCCGCTGGCGATGGTGAGGAGAACAGCCGCCGTCATGGTGACGACATTGAGCACGATGATCCAATCGCCCACGAGGCTGGCGAGCGGAAGCAGCGCGAGGGAGATCGCCACGGCCTGCATGACCGTCTTGAGTTTGCCCATCCATGCCGCCGCGACGACATGGTCGCTCGCGAGAATCATGCGGTGCACCGTGATGCCGACCTCCCGCGCGAGCACGACGGCCGTGATCCACCAGGGCAGCTCGCCCAGGCTCGAGAGGGCCACCAGTGCGGCCCCGGTGAGCACCTTGTCGGCGATGGGGTCGAGGAGTTTGCCGAGGTCGGTCACCAGGTTGCGCCGACGCGCGATCGCACCGTCGATGCCATCGGTGGCAATCGCCAGGATGAACAGGATGCCTGCCACCCACCGCAACGTGCCATTCTCGCCGTTGTCGGCCAGCAGCAGCCACACGAAGATCGGGGCCAGGATGATGCGGGCCACCGTGATGGCGTTGGGCAGATTGAGATTCGAGGGCTTCGCGGCCGGGCCGCGAACGGACTGATCGCCCTGATCGAACGATGCGTCGTGTGACGCCATGTGTTACTCCCTGCCGGTCAGCTGCCAGGCGTCTTCATCGGGTTCGCCTTCTACCTCAGGATACCCATGAGACATCCTCGCGACGGGATCGTCGTGGTAGCGGTCATCCGAATCGTCGGGGTTGGTGTCGGCCGGAGAATGAGTCGCTGACGGGGCCCCGGAGGACATGCCGGCACCACCGTTGCCACCCGCCGATGTCGGCGGTGTGAAGGAGGACCCAGACGGGCCATCTTCTCCCTTGATGCGCGCCATCAGCGCGGGCAACTGCTCGGCCGTCACGAGCACATCACGGGCCTTGGAGCCCTCGGAGGGGCCGACGATGTCGCGGGATTCCATGAGATCCATGAGGCGGCCCGCCTTGGCGAAGCCGACGCGCAACTTGCGCTGCAGCATGGAGGTCGAGCCGAACTGCGTCGAGACGACGAGTTCGGCTGCGGCCAGGAGCAACTCGAGGTCGTCGCCGATGTCGGCGTCGATCTCTTTGCGCTCGACCACGGCCTCGACGTCTTTGCGATAGTCGGGGCGGGCCTGCTGGGTGACGTGCTTGACGACCTTCTCGATCTCGGCCTCGTTCACCCAGGCACCCTGCACGCGGATGGCCTTGGACGTGCCCATGGGGAGGAACAGCCCGTCACCCTGGCCGATGAGCTTGTCGGCGCCCGGCTGATCGAGGATGACTCGCGAGTCGGTGACGCTCGTCACGGCGAAGGCGAGACGCGACGGGACGTTGGCCTTGATCAGACCCGTGACGACGTCGACCGAGGGTCGCTGTGTGGCGAGGACGAGGTGGATGCCGGAGGCTCGCGCCAGCTGCGTGATGCGCACGATCGATTCTTCGACGTCGCGTGGTGCAACGAGCATGAGGTCGGCGAGCTCGTCGACGACGACGAGGAGGTAGGGGTAGGGCTTGAGGACGCGCTCACTGCCCGCGGGGAGCACGATCTCGTCGTTGACCACGGCCTTGTTGAAGTCATCGATGTGCCGGAAGCCGAACGACGCCAGGTCGTCGTAACGCATGTCCATCTCCTTCACGACCCACTGCAGCGCCTCGGCGGCTTTCTTGGGGTTCGTGATGATGGGCGTGATGAGGTGCGGCACACCGGCATAGGGCGCGAGCTCGACGCGCTTGGGGTCGATGAGGACCATGCGCACTTCGTTGGGCTTCGCCCGCATCAGCAGGCTGGTGATCATGGAGTTGACGAAGCTGGACTTACCCGAGCCCGTGCTACCCGCGACCAGGAGGTGAGGCATCTTGGCGAGGTTGGCCACGACGTAGCCGCCGCCGACGTCTTTGCCCACACCGATCGTCATGGGATGCGTGCTCTTGACGGCTGCCCCCGAGCGGAGCACATCACCGAGGGTGACGATTTCGCGGTCGCTGTTGGGGATTTCTACACCGATGGCCGATTTGCCCGGGATGGGCGACAGGATGCGGACCTCGTTCGATGCGACGGCGTAGGAGAGGTTCTTAGACAGGGCCGTGACCCGCTCGACCTTGACACCGGGGCCAAGTTCGATCTCGTACTGTGTGACGGTCGGGCCTCGGGAGAAGCCCGTGACCCGCGCGTCGACGCTGAACTGGGTCAGGACTTCGGTGATGGCGCGGACGACCTCGTCGTTGGCCTCGGACCGCTGCTTGGCCGGCTCACCCGCGGCGAGCGTGGTAACGGACGGCAGACGGTAGGGATTCTCGGGGGAATCGGACGGCTCGGGCGTGCCGAGGCCATCCTCGTCGAGCAGACCGATGCTGCCCATACCGGGCAGGACCTCGGTGACACTCTCGGGCCCGTCGTCGCGCAGGCCTGAGGTGCTGGGAGTCGCCGAGCCCGCTCCGGCCACGCGCTTCGAGTGCTCCCACTCGCCGAGTGCTGCTTCGGCACGGGAGAGGTCGCCGATGACGGCGGTCATGCCCTCGTCGGTGGGAAGAGGCGTGGCGGGCACGATGGGCCCGGGACGCTCGTCGTCGGGCCGCTCGAGTGCCGTGTCGAAGCCACCGACGCCCCGGCCGGCTTTGCCGCCGAGCAATTCGGTGACGGCGTCGTCCGACGACGCTTCGAAATCGGGGTCTTCTTCACGCTGGTTCTTGTTGCGGCGCCACCACGGAAGCGAATCGGTGTCTGCGGCGTCGACAGCGTCGTCATCGTCGGATGCGGCGGAACGCTTCGCCGCGTCTCGCTCGGCGGTTTCGACGATGTCGGTGCCGAACATCCACGCATAGAGCTCGCGGAAGCGCTGGCCGACCTTGTTGGGCGGCGTCTTCGTGATGATGAACAGGCTGAGCAAGAGGAGCAGCGACAGGATGATGCCCGAGCCGATGGGCGTGAGCAGGGCCGTGAGCGGTGCGCCGGAGAGCCAGCCGATGACGCCGCCGGCGGCCGCGAGGGCGGGCATGCCGTCGCTCGGGTTGGGGAGCGCCGAGAACGAGTGGCACAGCCCGGAGATCGAGACGACCGCGAGGCCTACGCCGATGCCGATGCGGCCGTTGTCATTGACCGAGCTGGGGTGTCGGAACAGCCACACGGCCAGGGCGAACATGACGATGGGCATGATGAAGGCCGCACGACCGAAGATGCCGCCGAAGGTGTAGGCGTCGAGATTCTGCGCGACGGGGTCGTTGACGCCGAACCATTCGATGACGACACCGGCGACAGCCAGAAGGAGGATGAAGAACGGGACGCCGTCGCGACGCTCGTCTTTGGCGAGGTTCTCAGGGCCGAATGCGCGGGCGCCCCCGCCCGCGAGGTGAGCGAGCCCCATCCAGGCACGGGCGAGGATGTTCGTGCTCGGCGCCTGTTCGTCGGCCGTCGGGTAGGCGACCGTGCGGGACGAGGTCTTATTCGCCGAGGCGGTTGTCTTGGCGGCAGCCCCCTTGACCGCCGCGCTGCCGGAACCGGCTCGCGTGGAGGTCGACGTTTTCGTCGCCGCGCCCTTCTTGGGCGCACTGGATGCGCTGCCGCTAGCCTTCGTGCGGCCGCGGCCCGTCGGTGCTGAACTCGGAGCCATACCGTCCACGCTAGCCCGCACCACCGACGATCGCCCGTATTGACGCGGCCGGTCGGCCATCACGAACGGATCGCGTCGATGACCTTGACCCGCACCGCGATCGTTGCCGGCAGGGCCCCGGCGAGCACCCCGACGGCGAGCGCCGCGCCGATTCCGAGGAGCGCGGCCTCCATCGGGAACGGGGGTGGATCGCTCAATCCCCCGGCAGCGAAGAGCTCCCGCACGGCTGGGAGACTCATGATGAGGATCGCCGCTGCCACGCCCGCGACACCCGCGACCAGCGTGCCCAGCACACTCTCGAGGAGCACCGCCGAGAACACGCGCGCGGATGACGCCCCGAAGCTCCGACGTATGCCCACCTCGCGGATGCGCTGACGCATGGTGACGACCGAGATGTTCAACAAGCTCAGGGCTCCGAGGATGAGGATGACGACCGCGACGGCGTTGGTCAGCATGCGGAGCGGCAGGAGAGGGTCTTCGCCGTTGGTGTAGGCGCCCGCATCGGTGCGCGTGACGTCGACGCTCACCGATGATCCGAGCGATGCTTTCAGCTCGCTTTCGAGCTGGCCCCGCAGCACGTCGACGTCGGCCGGAGGCACCCAGGCCTCAAAGGTGCGACCGCTGCCCGACAGGACGTCCTGCGGCAGGACCTTCTCGGCCCCGCCTGGCAGGATGTACGCCGCCGGCATACCGCTGTCGTAGGGCGGCACGAACGTGCCGATGACGACGACGCGGTGCGCCGGATCTCCGTCGATCGACACCACGGGGTGGCTCTCGAGCGGGGGCGAGCCGAGCGCTTCGTAGAAGTACTTGTCGACGACGACAGCCGGCACGAGGCGGTCGTCATCGTCGGCCGCAAACCAGGAGCCGTCGGCGAGGCGCACCCGGTGCATTTCGAGGTAGGACGGGCTGACGACCGTGAAGTTCGTGTCGATCTCGCCGCCGCCCGGGAAGCGCATCGGCAGACCCGTATTGGTGACGTTGGAGACAAAGTCCATGCGGTGCCTGTCGACCGATCTCGCCCAGGCATCGTCTACGGCGTCAAGAGCCGCGGGCGAGGCATCCGAGGGGTAGGCGTTGACCGAGAGCGTGGCATCGCGCCCGCCCGACACTTCATTCTGTTCGGCGATGGCCTGCTGGGCCAGGCTCGCCGCGGCCACAGAAGCACTCAACGCGCACACGGCGATGGCCACCCCGAGGAGCGAGAGCAGAACCCGTGCCCGGTGCACCCGGATCTCTTGCCAGGCTTCGACGAGCACGCCGAGGACGTTCGTCACGACGGCGTTCACGCGAATACCGCCTCTTCGAGGGACCCGGACGCCAGCCGATAGTGACGCTCACTGAGCGCGGCGATGGCCGGATCGTGGGTGATGGTGACGATCGCGGATTGTTCTTCGGCGACGATCTCGTCGAGCAACCCCATGATCGAGATGCCCGTTTCGACGTCGAGCGCACCTGTCGGCTCGTCGGCGAGGATCAGTCTCGGCCGCCTGACGAGGGCGCGCGCGATGGCGACGCGCTGCTGTTCGCCGCCCGAGAGGTTATGCGGCAGGGACCGCCGCCGGTGGGACAATCCCACGCGGTCGAGCATCTCGTCGGCGAGCGCTTCCCGCCGCCAATAGCTCGAGCCACCGGCGTAGACGAGCGGCAATTGAACGTTCTCCGAGGCGGTTCGCCCGTCGAGCAGGTTGAACTGCTGGAAGACGAAGCCGATGTTCGCACCGCGCAGGCGATCGCGCCGGCGATTGGACAGGGTCAGCACGTCCTCCCCCGCGATCTCGAGCGCGCCGCTGGTCGGGAGGTCGAGCATGCCCAGCAGATTGAGGAGGGTGGATTTGCCCGACCCCGATCGTCCGACGATCGACACACGCTCACCCGCCTCGACCCGCAACGAGACGTCGGCGAGGATGGTGAGGGGTTCGTTATCGATGCGCTCGACGACGCGCCCGATCCCCTGTGCCGCGACGAGGCTCACGGGACGAGACCCTCGTCGCAGATTTCGCTGCCGTCGGGCTGGAGGGCGCACCCCGTCGACTCGGGATCGGTGACATCCGTGCCGGGGACGAACTCATACACCGTGTCACCCTCGGCGACGCCTTCGACGATCTGGATCTGCACTCCGTCGGTGATCCCGAGCTTGACGGGCCGCTCTTCGGCCTCGCCCTCGGCATTTTGCACCCACACGGACCCGCTGTCGGCGTTTCCCTTGACGGCGGTCGTCGGCAGTGTCACGACGTTCTCGGCCGATCCGGCCTGGATGGTGAGCGCGCCCGTCAGGCCCGAGAACACCCGGACCTCGGCGGGGACACGGCAGGTCAGCGCTGTCGCACCGCCGCCGCCGGTTGCCTCGCCCGACGGGTCGGAACCGTTCGCGGCCGAACCATCCCCCGCTGTCGCCGGGTCGCTGATCTGCAGGGATGTGCAGGTGAATTCGCCCGGACCACCCTTGAGGCTCACGCTCGCCTCGCCGGGAATCGACGACAGGCGATAGAGGTCCTCTGGTTTCAGCGAACCCTGCACGATGAACGCATCGGGGGCGATCTTCGCGACCACATCACCCACCGCGACCTCCTGCTTGGTGATGACCGGGAGCGCACTGATCGTTCCGGCGGCCGGCGCGACGATGGCTTCGGCGACCACTTTGGGTTTCTGCGGAACAACTGTCTCGGTGCCGTCAGGAGCCATGCGTGTCACCGGGTCGACGGGCGTTTCTTGACGGACGGCCCCGATGCGCTCGCCGGCCGAGACCTTCTGCCCGATCGTGACCGTCAACTCGGAGACCGAGCCCTGCAGCGTGGCCTTGGCGTCGACTGCCGTATCGGCTCGAACGCTTGCAGGCACGGTCAATGAGTTCTGCAGAGAGGACAATCCAGCCGTGACGACGGGTTCTTCGATCGACGCCGAGGCCTCTGCCGGCGCGCTCTCGGCCGACGCATCTGGGAAGAACGCGATCTTGACGAGGGCGACCGCTATCGCCGCCACCAGGACGACCCGCACGATCGGCAGAATGATCCGACGCCACACACCCATTACGTTCCCCTTGCGGCCCGCAGGCCCTCCCCCGCCGAAGATCTTCCGGCTCGCCCGCACCACGAGGCCGGACTGACGACGGATGCCGCACCCTTCGTGCGTGCGGGCTATCCGTGGCTCGATGGTATCCAGCGCGATGCCACCCGCGCGGGCCGAACGGGGCTCGCGAGGGCCCCCAGATCGGGCCTGAAACACTGGGCCCGTCGACTCCCCCGTCATTCCGCCTCAGGAGCACCGCCCGGCCCCCCTGCGCCCCCGCAGTAAATATTGGGCCCGGCGGCGTGTCGGAACGCAGAGCCAACACATGACCGCGCGCCGGGCCAGGTCGCCGCCGTACTGATCGCGGTGCTGGCCGCCCCGCTCGCCACCGCACCGCGCGACCAGACATCCCCGCGTTCGCGCACCCACTCGAACGGCGATGGCCGCGCCGGCGCGCGACGAAGCCCCGCCGTCATTCAGACCGGCAGGGCTTCGAGGGGCAATCGCTGCTACGCCTCGATGACGAGGGGAACGATCATGGGGCGGCGACGGTAGGACGTGTTCACCCAGCGGCCGACCGTGCGTCGCACGACCTGAGTCAGGGCGTGCGGGTCGCGCGTCCCGCTCTTCGCGGCCTCGGCCAGGGCGGACACGATCTTGGGCTTGACCTCGTTGAACACGGCGTCGTCCTCGGCGAAACCGCGCGCGTGGATCTCGGGCCCGACCACGACCTTGCCCGTCGCGGCCTCGACCACGACGATGATCGAGATGAAACCCTCTTCGCCCAGGATGCGGCGGTCCTTGAGGTCGGCGTCGGTAATCTCGCCCACGGTCGAGCCGTCGACGTAGACGAAACCGAGGTCGAGCTGACCGACCACCTTGGCCACGCCATCCTTGAGGTCGACGACCGTGCCGTCCTCGCCGAGGATGGTGTTCTCTTCGGGAATGCCGGTCTGCATCGCGAGCTTGGCGTTGGCCACCAGGTGACGGTATTCGCCGTGCACGGGCAGCACGTTCTTGGGCTTCAGGATGTTGTAGCAGTAGAGCAGCTCACCGGCGGCCGCGTGACCGGAGACGTGCACCTTGGCGTTGCCCTTGTGCACGACGTTGGCGCCCAGCTTGGTCAGGCCGTCGATGACGCGGTAGACGGCGTTCTCGTTGCCGGGGATGAGGCTCGACGCGAGGATGACGGTGTCGCCCGGACCGGGCTCGATGGCATGGTCGAGGTTGGCCATGCGACTGAGGACGGCCATGGGCTCGCCCTGCGAACCCGTCGACATGTAGACGATGCGATCGTCGGGAAGGTCTTTGGCCTTCTTGTAGTCGATGAGCACGTCTTTCGGCACCTTGAGATAGCCGAGGTCGGCGGCGATGCCCATGTTGCGCACCATGCTGCGACCGAGGAACGCGACGCGGCGGCCATTGGCGGCGGCTGCGTCGAGGACCTGCTGCACGCGGTGCACGTGCGACGAGAAGCTGGCGACGACGACGCGGCGCGTGGCTTTCTGGATGACCTGGTCGAGTACGGGCCCGATGGATGACTCGAGCGGCGTGAAGCCCGGAACGTCGGCGTTGGTGGAGTCGACCATGAACAGGTCGATGCCCTTTTCGCCGAGGCGCGCGAAGGCCCGCAGGTCGGTCAGACGGCCGTCGAGCGGCAGCTGATCCATCTTGAAGTCACCCGTGGCGAGCACAGTGCCGGCGCTCGTCGAGATGGCGACGGCGAGGGCATCCGGGATCGAGTGGTTGACGGCCACGAACTCGAGGTCGAACGGGCCGAGCTTCTCGGTCTGGCCCTCGGTCACCGTGAGGCTGTATGGCTTGATGCGGTGTTCTTTGAGCTTCGCCTCGACGAGCGCGAGCGTGAGCCCCGAGCCGATCAGCGGGATGTCGTTGCGCAGGCGCAACAGGTAGGGGACGGCGCCGATGTGGTCTTCGTGGCCGTGCGTCAACACGACACCCACGATGTCGCCGAGGCGATCCTTGATGGGGCTGAAGTCCGGCAGGATCAGGTCGACGCCCGGCTGGTGCTCCTCGGGGAAGAGCACGCCGCAGTCGACGATGAGGATCTTGCCGTCGATCTCGAACATGGTCATGTTTCGGCCGATCTCGCCGAGACCGCCGATCGGGATGACGCGGAGTGTGCCGGGTTCGAGAGCCGGCGGTTCGTATACGGAAACGGGCATGCGCCCTCCTTGTTGAATTATGGGGCTACCGTGTGGTGCCGTGCACTTTCGGCAGGGCACCTCCGGCGGCCGCATTGCGGTCTGGGCGGAACCTCGAGAGGTCAACACCCGGGATGTCTCGCACGAGGGCGAGTTCGTCTTCGATCTGCGCGGCTTCCGCCTCTTCCGGCCCGACGAGCGGCAGGCGCACGCGCGGGGTCTGGATGCGGCCGAGGCCGTGCAGGATGTATTTGGCGGCCACGGTGCCCGGAACGTGCGTCATGACGGCGCGCACGAGGGGCTCGAGCTGCTGGTGCGCGAGCGTGGCGGTGTGCAGATCGCCCGCGTTGACGGCATCTACCATCTGGCGATAGGGCCGCGCCGCGATGTTGGCCGTCACGCCGATGAGACCCGCCGCGCCGATCGCCATGTGCGGCAGGGCGTTGGCATCGTCACCCGAGAAGTACATGAGGTCGGTCTGGTTGAGCACACGACTGACCTCGCTGAAATCGCCCTTGGCGTCTTTCACGGCGAGGATGTTCGGGTGCTTCGCGGCCCGCAGGATCGTCTCGTACTTGATGGGCACACCTGTGCGACCGGGGATGTCGTAGAGGATGACGGGCAGATCGGTGGCATCCGCGATCATGCGGAAATGCGTGAGGATGCCAGCCTGGGTCGGCTTGTTGTAATAGGGAGTGACGATCATGACGCCGTCGGCCCCGGCCTTCTCGCTGGCCTTGTAGAGCTCGATGGCGTGCGCGGTCTCGTTGGAGCCACCGCCCGTGATGATCTTGGCGCGGCCGGCGGAAACCGATTTGCCGACCTCGACGAGGCGCAGCTTCTCGGGGTCGGTCAGGGTGGATGTCTCACCCGTCGTGCCCGTGACGACGATGCCGTCGGCACCGGCCGTGATGACGTCGTCGATGTGCTTCTCGACGCCGGGCCAGTCGACCTCTCCGTCGCTCAAGAACGGTGTCACCAACGCGACGAGGACCTGCCCGAAAGGATTCTCAACACTCACGGTCTTAGGTTACCGGTTCGACGGGGGCCGACGACATCCGCCACCCCGCTGCCAGCGCCTCGAGCGACCCGCACGCCGCGAGCGCTACGGCGCAACGCGACCCTTGCTCTGGAACGCCTCGTGCGTGAGCGGCATGAGCTTCTGCCACACGTCTTCCATCTTCTCGGCGCACATCTCGATCTCGCGCTGCGGGAACGACGGGAACTGGCTGCCCTCGCGCTTGGTGCGCAGCGACAGGAAGTTCATGAGCGACCGCGCGTTGACCGTGACGTACATCGACGAATAGATGTTCAGCGGCAAGACGATGCGCGCGACCTCTCGGGCGACACCGGCATCGAGCATGCGCTGATAGGCCTCGAAGGCCTGAGTGGATGCGCGAACGGTCTCGTCGCGCACGAGCGCGGTCTGCTCGGGCGTGCCGGGCAGGAAGTCGTAGGCGCCGGGCTTGCCGACCTGCACGAGGTTGCGCTCTTCGGACGGCACATAGAACACGGGACGCAGCTCGCGGTAGCGGCCCGATTCTTCGTTGTAGCTGGCCATGCGGTGCCGCATGAACTCGCGGAACACGAAGATGGGAGCTTGCACATAGAACGTCATCGAGTTGTGCTCGAACGGCGAGCCGTGGCGGTCACGCATCAGGTAGTTGATGAGGCCCCGGTCGCGGGATGTCGCCTCTTGCCCGTCTTGCGCGGCCTCGAGCGTCTGCTCGCCCTGCGTGGACACGCGCGCGGCGAAAAGCACATCGGAATCGGAGGCGCTCGAACGCACGAGCTCGACGGTCACATCGGAACGGAATTCAATCTCTGGCACGCGTCAACCCTACCCGGATGTCGGACGCCCTCGTTAGGCTGACGGCAGGCGTATCGAGCGCCTGAACAACTCACGGAGGTGCACCATGGCGGTTACCAGCGAAGCCACGACGGTCTGGAACGGAACTCTTTTCGAGGGCTCGGGAACGGTCACCCTCGACTCGTCGAAAGCGGCGAGTCTGCCGGTCGACTGGAAGGCACGGTCCGAGGGTTCGGAGAGCGTGACGACGCCCGAGGAATTGCTCGGCGCCGCGCACGCCGCGTGCTATTCGATGGCCTTCTCGAACGCGCTGACCGAGAACGGCACGCCTCCCGAGCGTGTGCAGACCACCGCCGCCGTCACCTTCCAGCCGGGCACGGGCATCACGTCGAGCCATCTGCTGGTCTCGGCCGTCGTGCCGGGTCTCGACGAAGAGACGTTCGAGCGCATCGCCGAAGACGCCAAGGTGAACTGCCCGGTTTCGCAGGCGCTTGCGGGAATCACCATCACGCTGGAAGCGAGCCTGGCCTAGACATGCGCGTTCTCATCGCCGGAGCATCCGGTCTCATCGGCACGGCCCTCACGCGCTCATTGCGCGACGACCAGCACGAGGTCGTCCATCTCGTGCGCCGCGATTCCGCCGGCACCGGTGAGATCTCGTGGGACCCGGCCGCCGGGCGTCTCGACGTGTCGGCGTTCGACGGTGTCGACGCCGTGGTCAATCTGTCCGGCGCCTCGATCTCGAAGCTGCCGTGGACAGCGTCCTACCGCCGCACACTGCTGTCTTCGCGCGTGCAAGCGACCCGCACGCTCGTCGAGGCGCTGCACCGCACGAGCACTCCGCCGGCCATCTTCGCCAGCGGTTCGGCCTCGGGCTACTACGGCTCCCGGCCCGGCGAGACGTTGACCGAGGAATCGAGCTACGGCGAGGGGTTCCTCGCGGGTGTGTGCGTGCGCTGGGAGGCCGAAGCGATGAAGGCACCCGATTCGGTGCGCACCGTGCGCCTGCGCACGGGTGTCGTGCTCGCCCTCGGGGGCATCCTCAAGCCGCTCATGCCGCTGACCAAGTTCGGCGTGGCGGGGCCGCTCGGCGCGGGCACGCAGCGTTGGCCGTGGGTGAGTCTCGACGACGAGGTGCGGGGCATCCGACACGTCCTCGATAACGACATCGACGGGCCGGTGAACCTTGTGGGCCCGACGCCGTCGAGCGCCAACGACCTCATGTTCCATCTGGCGCGGCGACTTGAACGGCCCTTCCTGCTGCGGGCGCCGAAGTTCGCGCTCAAGGCGGCGCTGCAGCAGGCCGCCGATGACCTGTTGCTCATCGATCAGCGCATCGAACCGGGCGTTCTCGAGCGCTCGGGGTTCACCTTTACGCACCGCACGGTCGAGGAGGCCGTCGACGCGGCGCTCGCGGCGGGCTAGCCTGCCGCAGCCGTCTCTAGGCGGCGCGGCGCTCCAGGCTGATCGCCTCACGGATCGCCTGACGCGCGCGGCGGCGGTCGCCAGCGCCGTCGTAGGCGAGGCCCAGGCGATACCAGGCACGCCAGTCGTCGGGGTTCTGCTCCACCTCGGCGCGGTAGCGCGGGAACACTTCGTCGGCGGCCTCGCGCAGAGGGCGGCCCGACGGTCGCACGGGCAGCTCCTCGTCGGGCAGGGCATCTTCGTCGCCGAGTCGGCGTCCGAGCTTGTCGGCGCGCAGACCGAACATCAATTCGCGCACGAGCGCCCACAGCCCGATGATCGGGATCACCAGCAGAGCGACGCCCATGACGATGGCGATCGGCTCCCCCGTCGCCACGAGCAGAACGGCCCGCTGGCCGACCAACACGATGTAGAGCAGCAACAGCACGGCCATGACGCCGACGAGCAGGCGCGTGGTCATCGAGGCGTCGCCGCCTGCGCGGCCTGACCCGAGGTGTTCTCGGGGCCGGCGGCGGGGTCATCGACGGTGAGTGCGTCGTCCGCGCCCCGCGAGGCCGACAGGTCGAGATCGAGGAGCTTGTCGAGGCCGACGGTCACCCCGACGGCCGACCGCGCCGCCTCGAGCGCGATGACGATGCCGCGCTCGTAGGCCGAGGGATCGAGCGTGTCGTGCGAGATGGTGAGCACTTCGCCCGTGCCGCCGAACAGGACATCCTGTTTCGCCACGACGCCGCGCATGCGGAGGCTGTGAATGGGGATGCTGGACACCTGCTGCCCGCGCGCCCGCTGATCGGTGTGCGGCGCCTCGACAGGGCCCTGACCGGCGCGGGCCGCCTGGATGAGTTCGGCGGTGCGCACGGCCGTGCCGCTCGGCGAGTCGACCTTCGACGACCGGTGCGCTTCGATGATTTCGATCGAGTCGTAGAAACGGCCGGCCATAGCCGCGAAAGCCGTGGCCAGAACCGATCCGAGAGAGAAGTTCGGGATGATGACGACGCCGCTGGCCGACTGGGCAACCTGAGCCTCGAGCGAGGTGATGCGCGAACTCGACCAGCCGGACGACCCGACGAGCACCTTGAGGCCACGCTCGACGGCATGCTGCACTACCTGCGGGCTGACCGCCGGCGACGTGACGTCGACCACGAGGTCGGCATCGTCCATCTCGGTGAGCGGGGACGAGGAATCGAGCGCGGCCACGACCTCGAAGCCGTCGGTCTGTTCGACCAGCTCCCGAACAAGGGTGCCCATTTTTCCGGTGGCGCCGACGACGGCGACTCTCGTTGTCATGCCTCAAACCTACCAAGCGCCGCGCGCCGCCGCCCGGGCTTGCGCACGTGCCGTGCCGAAGCCGTGCCTGAGCAGAGCCCTGCCGGAGCCGAGCCGTGCCGGCGAACCCGCTCTAGGCCGGAATGGTGTCGGGCAGCCCGGTGCGGATCTCGAACGGCAGGTGCGACAGGTCATTGTGCGTGACGAGGGTCCACGGCCGCCCGGCCTTCTGATGGATGATCGTGAGCCCGCAATTGGCCTGGTTCAACGTCGTCCACCGCCACTCGGGCGCTTCGAGCACTTCGCGGACGAACCATCCGATGACGAAGTTGTGGGTGATGAGCAGATCGTGGCGCTCGCCGCGCACGGGCGCGAGGAACTCGGACACGGCGTCGGACATCTGCGCCGAACCCGCGTCGACCTCTTCTTCGGTCACCGACCCGAAGAACGCGTCGTAGGCCGCGGGCGTGTTGGCCGTCTTGCCCGAGGGCACGCAGTCGAACAGCAGGGCCGAGGGTTCGGGCTCGAGGGCCAGCAGACGCTCGGCGATGATCTTCGCCGTTTCGGAGGCCCGCTGCAGTGGCGAATGCCAGGCGTTGTCCATGGGCACTCCCCCGAGACGCTCGGCCAGGAGTTGCGCCTGACGTCGGCCCCGGGCGGACAGCGGCCCGTCGGGCATGCCGTGCTCGGCGTCTTGCTGTTCTCCGTGGCGGACGAGGTAAATATAGTGTGACACCGGTGCTACTCCTTGGCCCCGCCTGGCCCGCGGTCCCGCCTTCGGCGCCGGGATCGTCGGTGTCGACGGGGTACGTTTTCCAGCATTCAGCTTACGACAGGGGTGGGGTGCGCGCCTGGGAGCCCGCAGGGCATCTCGAGAAAGCGGATGTAGCTTCAGATGCGCGAGGCGCGTTCCAGATCGAGCACCTGCGTGCGCGTGAGCTGCACGCCGGCGGATTGCACGATCGCGTCGACCTGCTCGGGTCGGGATGCACTCACGACGGGCGCTGCGATCCCCGGACGGTGCTGCAGCCACGCGATGGCGATGGTCGTGACGCTCACGCCGATTTCCAGCGCGATCTGGTCGAGGGCCTTCAAGACGCGCAGGCCGCGGCGGCCGAGGTGCTCGGCGGCTTTCGCGGAACGCAGGCGATCGGCGAAGTCGGCACGCGAGCGGTACTTGCCCGTGAGGAAGCCGTTTTCCAGCGCGTAGTACGGCATGACGCCGAGCCCCTGGCCCTGAGCGACGAGCTGCAGCCCGCCCTCGTAACGCTCACGGGTGAGCAGGCTGTAGTGCGTTTCGACGGCCTCGAAGCGCGGGTAGCCGGCGGCGGCGAGGATGCGGGCCTCGATCAGGCGCTCGGGCGTGAAGTTCGAGACGCCCAGGTAGCGCACCTTGCCCGTCTCGATGAGCCACTGGGCCGTGCCGAGCGCGTCTTCGAGGCGCACGGAATCGTCGTCGTCGTGGAAGTAGAGCAGATCGATGTGGTCGGTGTCGAGGCGCTCGAGGCTGGCCTCGACGGCGCGCACCATGCTTACGGGGCCGAGGCCCGGGCTGTCGGGGTGGCGGCCGATCTTCGTCGCCACGACCATGTCGTCGCGATTGCGGCGCCTGGACATCCAGCGCCCGATGATGTGCTCGCTGCGGCCGCCCGAGTAGCTGTCGGCCGTGTCGATGAAGTTGCCGCCGAAATCGGCGTAGCGATTGAGGATCGCTTCGGATGCCGTCGATTCGGCCGTCCAGCCGAACACGCTGGTGCCGAGCGACACGGGGAACACCTCGAGGTCGCTATCGCCGACGGTGTTGCGGATGCTCGCACCCACGCCGTCGCCCAGCACGGGGATCGGAGCGGAGGGGTGCGCGGGCAGATCGGCACGAGCAATTGCCTGCGCCGGTGTCGCGACGAGAGACTGCGCCGAGGTCGGCACGGCGTTCGCCCTGCGCGTCTTCTGCGAGGCGACAGCGGGACTCCCGACGGAAGATGCGGCATCGGTATCGGTATCGGGCGCCGCAACCGACGTGGTGCCCGTGACGACGGGCGCGGAGGCCCGCAGACGCGCTTCGATCGCGGCTATCGCGTCCATACCGCCGGTAGCCAGCGACTCGGCTTCGGCTTCCGCCACGGCCTCTGCCGTCGCGGTCACGGCGTTTGCCCGAGCCGCATGGCGACCACTGCGCACGGCGACACCGGAGGTTATGGGAGGAGCCGAATCGGTCTCATCGACCGTCGCCTCGGCCGGTTCGGACACGGTGAAGAGCCGCGGGATGAACTTCGCCATCTCCGCCCCCTCTCGCCTGCGGTGTTGCCCGGACACGTGTCAGGCGACCCCCATCGCCTACTTCGAGGGTAGGTCACTTCAGACATCCGCACCGGATATCGCCCGCGCCCTTGACAGATTGGATCATAACGATTCGACAACGACGAACGCGCCCGCCCCGTGAGGGACGAGCGCGTTCGTGAATCGCCGTGGGCGACCGGGAAGGGTTTAGCCTTCGGCCGGAGCCTCGGGGCCCTCGCTGGCAGCAGCACTCGACTGCGTGTCAGCTTCTTCGGCCACGACGGGAGCGAGCGACAGCTTGCCACGGTCATCGATCTTGGTGATCTCGACGAGGATCTTCTGGCCGACACCGAGCACGTCTTCGACGTTCTCGACGCGCTTGCCACCCGCGAGCTTGCGCACCTCGGAGATGTGCAGCAGGCCGTCCTTGCCGGGAAGCAGCGAGACGAAGGCGCCGAAGGCGGCGATCTTCACGACAGTTCCGAGGAACTGCTCGCCGACCTCGGGGTTGGTCGGGTTGGCGATGGCGTTCACCTGGGCGCGAGCAGCCTCGGCCGACGGACCGTCGACGGCGCCGATGTAGACGGTGCCGTTCTCTTCGATCGAGATGTCGGCGCCGGTCTCGTCCTGGATGGCGTTGATCGTCTTGCCCTTGGGCCCGATGAGCTCACCGATCTTGTCGACGGGGATCTGCACGCTGATGACGCGAGGAGCCGTGGGCGCCATCTCGTCGGGAGCGTCGATCGCCGCGTTGAGCACGGAGAGGATCGTGGTGCGGGCGTCCTTCGCCTGCGTCAGAGCGGCAGCGAGCACCGAGGCGGGGATGCCGTCGAGCTTGGTGTCGAGCTGGATCGCGGTGACGAATTCGCTGGTGCCGGCAACCTTGAAGTCCATGTCGCCGAGCGCGTCTTCGGCACCGAGGATGTCGGTCAGGGCCGCGTAGCGCGTCTGGCCGTCGACGGTGTCGGACACGAGGCCCATGGCGATGCCGGCGACGGGTGCGCGCAGGGGCACACCGGCGTTCAGCAGCGACAGGGTCGACGCGCAGACGGAGCCCATCGACGTCGAGCCGTTGGAGGACAGCGCCTCGGAGACCTGACGGATGGCGTAGGGGAACTCTTCGCGGCTCGGCAGAACCGGAACGAGGGCGCGCTCGGCGAGGAAGCCGTGCCCGATCTCGCGACGCTTCGGGGTGCCGACGCGACCGGTCTCACCGGTGGAGTAGGGCGGGAAGTTGTAGTGGTGCAGGTAACGCTTGCTCTTGACGGGCGAGAGCGAGTCGATCTGCTGTTCCATCTTCAACATGTTGAGGGTGGTGACACCGAGGATCTGGGTCTCGCCACGCTGGAACACGGCGGAACCGTGCACGCGCGGGATGACCTGGACTTCGGCGTCGAGCGGGCGGATGTCGGCCAGGCCGCGCCCGTCCATGCGAACGCCTTCACGCAGGATGCGGCCGCGGACGACCACCTTGGTGACGGACTTGTAAGCCGCCGAGAAGTCGCGCAGGACTTCGCCGTCGAGCTCGCCAGCTTCGACGCGCTCGGTGAGCGACGCCTTGACGCGCTCCTTGAGCGAGTCGTCGGCGTTCTGACGCTCGACCTTGTCGGCGATCTGGTAGACGTTGACCAGGTCGTCGTAGGCGAGGCCTGCAACGTGGTCGTAGGTCTCTTTGCTGTAGGGCAGGAACACCGGGTAGTCGGCGATCTCCTTGGCAGCCTGAGCGGCGAGCGAGCTCTGGGCCGCGACGAGCTCCTTGATGAAGGGCTTCGAGGCCTCGAGGCCCTCGGCCACGACCTCTTCGTTGGGCTTGATGGCGCCGCCCTGGATGAGGTTCCAGCTGTTCTCGGTGGCTTCGGCCTCGACCATCATGATCGCGACGTCTTGGTTGCCCTCGGCGTCGGTGACGACGCGGCCGGCGACGATGAGGTCGAAGACGGCCTCTTCGAGCTGCTCAGCCTTGGGGAACGCGACCCACTGGCCGGAACCGTTGTTGGCGCCGGGGATGAGGGCGAGCCGCACACCGGCGATCGGGCCGCTGAAGGGCAGGCCCGAGATCTGGGTGGAGGCGGAAGCCGCGTTGATGGCCAGCGCGTCGTAGAACTCGCCGGGGGCGATCGACAGCACGGTGACGACGATCTGGACCTCGTTGCGCAGGCCGGTCACGAAGGACGGACGCAACGGGCGGTCGATGAGGCGGCACACGAGGATGGCCTCGGTGGAGGGACGGCCTTCGCGGCGGAAGAACGAACCGGGGATCTTGCCGGCAGCGTAGCTGCGCTCTTCGACGTCGACCGTCAGCGGGAAAAAGTCGAAGTTGTCTTTCGGGTGCTTCGAGGCCGAGGTGGCCGAGAGAAGCATGGTTTCTTCATCGAGGTAGGCAGCGACGGCTCCCTGAGCCTGCTGCGCGAGGCGACCGGTCTCGAAGCGGACCGTTCGCTTGCCGTAGGCGCCGTTATCGAGCACAGCTTCGGCGAATTTGATTTCTGGACCTTCCACAGGTCACTCCTTACGTTGGTGCCGCGGGTTCACGCGGCAGGGGGCGCGGTCATTCGCGCCCGATTCAGACATACCAAAGCAGGAACAGGCAGTACGTACTCAAGTCGCCGAACTTTTGGGACTTGGCTGATCTCCAGTAGAAAGCCACCATCCCGCGCGCATCGAACCGGATCTGTGGACCAGATCTATCGACCGAGGGAAGGGAGTTCACCACCGAGGACCAGCTTCCTGCCGGCCTGCTCCGTGTTACTCATGCCCGATCACAGGTGACCGGACATCGAAATTCTACCAGAGAAGGGTTCGTTTGCACCGGAGGCGCACATATTGCGTTCAGGAACGGGCGGATGCCGGGGGCCCGGTTACGGCCGAAATCTCCGGGCACGGGGGCGGGGCCGGGCGGCGCACGTCGCGATAGGTTTGGTGCCGACCGAAACGAGGAGTCATGACGCTCTCCCCCGACGAGACCGAGCCGGGCGCCACGCCATCCGCCGCCCGCCCACCGAAGAAGCGCGTGCCGTTCTGGGACAACGCGAGGTTCGCCTGCATCGTGCTGGTCGTCATGGGCCACGGCATCCAGCGCCTGACCGAAGATTCGGATGCCGCACTCACGGTCTATCTGCTCATCTACGCGTTCCACATGCCCGCGTTCGCCATTGTGAGCGGCTACTTCTCGAAGTCGGACCCGCCCGGGCGGCGGCAGATGGCGCGCGTGATCACCGACATCCTGCTGCCGTATCTGATCATGGAGAGCATCTGGACGCTGGTGCAGTTCTGGGTGGAGGGCGAGCTCAACGTGAACCCGACCCAGCCGTCGTGGACCCTGTGGTTCCTGCTGGCGCTCGGCATCTTCCGGCTGATCCTGCCGTATCTCGCGCTCATCCGGTGGCCGCTGATGTGGGCCGTGATCGTCTCGGTGGGCGTCGGCTACCTCGACAACGTCGACAGCACGTTCTCACTCAGCCGCACGCTCGGCATCTTGCTGTTCTTCGTGCTGGGCTGGAAGCTGCGCTCGTGGAAGCTCGTCGACCGGTGGCGTGTGACCGAGCGGCAGACGTGGCCCGTGCGCGCGGCGGCTCTCGGGCTGTTCGCGGTGCTCGCGGCCGTGTTCGTCGGCTTCATCGACGTGTGGCGCGACATCGACCTGCGGCTGTGGTTCTTCTACGACGACTCGTATCAGGGGCTCGGCGAGGGTGTGTGGTGGGCCGGGCTCGTGCGACTCGGGCTGATCGCCCTGGCCGTTCTGTTGAGCGCCGCGTTCTTCGTGCTCGTGCCGCGGCGCCAGACCTGGATGACCGGCTTCGGGCAGGCCACCATGTACGTCTACCTGCTGCACAGCTTCGTGCTCTACCCCATTCGGCAGTCCGGGATGCTGCGGCAGGGGCTCGATCCGGATGTCTGGCTCGTCATCATGCTCGTCGCGGCCGTGGGCATCGCCGTCGTCCTGTCGACCGCGCCCGTGCGCCGCGTGTTCCGGCCGCTCATCGAGCCGAAGCCACGCTGGTTGTTCGTGCGCCCGGCCGACGAGGAGCGCGTGGGGCCGTCGCGCACCGATCCGACGGGGTCTCGCCGCACGTCATAGCCCGGTGTCGAGAGGGGCATTGGGCGGGGCGGCATGGGGCGTGAGGCGGCGGGCGTTACGATGCCGCGCACTGCGGACCGGCGGCGGAAACGACGAATGGCCGCCACCCGAGGGTGACGGCCATTCGCGAAGAAGATCGCGGTCTCAGCGAAGAGACCCGCTGTGCCTTCGTTCTCTTGCGAGAATTAGCGGCGCAGTCCGAGACGCTCGATGAGCGTACGGTAGCGGGCGATGTCGACGTCGGCGAGGTAGCCGAGCAGACGACGACGCTGACCAACCAGCAGAAGCAGGCCACGACGCGAGTGGTGGTCGTGCTTGTGCTCCTTGAGGTGCTCGGTCAATTCCTTGATTCGAGCGCTCATGATGGCTACCTGAACCTCGGGGGAACCGGTGTCGCCAGGGTGGGTCGCATATTCTTCGATGATCGCCTTCTTAGCTTCTCCATTAAGTGCCATAGAGCCGATCCCCTTTCTCTCGTTGCGCGGTGCCTACCAGCGGGATGCTGTGGCTCTCTTTATCCGCGGCCGTTCAGACGGCAACTGAGCGAGTCTATCAGAGGCTGGGCGCTGCCAGTGCTCTCACAGTGGGGGCACAGACATCCGGGATACCGCGTGCCTAGGCTCGAGTGAACATATCTCGTTCATAGCTGAAGGGCCACCGACATGGGATTCCTCGACCGACTTCTCGGACGCGAAGAACCGAACCAGCAGAACCCGCAGAATCAGCAGAACCCCGGCGGGCAGTACGGCCAGGGGCAGTACCGCTACGGGCAGCAGTCCTACGACCAGCCACAGGGTGGCTACCCACAGCAGGGCGCCGGGCAACAGGCCCCCGGGCAACAGGGCGCCGGGCAGAACGGGCAGGCTCGCAGCGAGGACGACATCGCCATCGAGCGATACCGCTACCTGCTGCGCACCGCACCTCCCGAGCAGATCGAAGAGGTGCACCGCGAGGCGTTCGGCAAGTTGACGCCCGAGCAGCGCCAGCAGGTGTTCCAGGAGCTCAGCCAGAACGCACCGCAGGGCGATGCCCCGCGCGACGACTCCCCCGCGGCTCTCGCCTCGTCGGCGACGCGCTCGGAGATGCGGCAGCCCGGCACGCTCGAGCGCTCGTTCTCGAACCAGGCCGGCCGCGGCGGGCCCGGCATGGGCAGCATGTTCGCCGGATCGCTGATGGGCACGGTGGCCGGCTTCTTCGTGGCCTCGGCGATGATGTCCGCGTTCCTGCCGAACGACATGGGCGGCAACGATGCGTCGGGCGATGGCTCGGGTGACGGCTCACAGGACGGTTCGGGCGACGGCTCGCAGGATGCCGGGGCCGACTCGGGCGCCGGATCCGACGCGGGCGGCGACGCCGGTGCCGACACGATCTCGGCCGACGGCGGCGGAGACTTCGGCGGCGGTGGCTTCGGCGACTTCGGCGGCGGCGGAGACTTCGGTGGTGGAGACTTCGGCGGGTTCTGACCACCGGTCACCCCACGCTCCCCAGCACCCCAGCACCGCAGCGCCTCGGACGCAAAAGAAGGGCCCCGGAATCATCCGGGGCCCTTCTTCGTGCGCAAGCTGCGGCGGGTTAGGCCGCGTCGGTCGTGAGCAGGTGCTCGGCCAGAAGCTCGAGCGTGCGGATGCGGGCGGGGGCGGCATCCCGAGCGGTGCCCTGGCGGGCCGAGGCGCCCGGCGAGACCATGACCTCGTCGACACCGAAACGCTCTCCCAGCTGGCGGAGGCGCGTTGCTGCACCGGCACCGTCGTCGATGATCCACGTGCCGAGCATGCGCTCGACGAACTCCTTCTGCAGATCGGTGACGTCGGCGGCGAGCGCCTCCTCCACCGTCAGGAGGGCGCCGAGCGGGTCGTTGGTGCGCAGGCGCGCCATCTGCTGCATCTGCGGCAGCGCGAGGAGAGCGGCCTCGTCGGCCGTGTCGGCGGCGACCACGTTGGCGGTCAAGAACGTGCGCGGCGCCTCGAGGAGCTCGGACGGGCGGAACTGCGAGCGGTAGAGGTCGAGCGCGCGCTCGGTGCCCTCGCCGCTGAAGTGGTGCGCGAACACGTAGGGCAGGCCCATGGACGCGGCGAGCTGCGCCGAGTAATCGCTCGAACCCAGCAGCCAGACATCCGGAACGCTCGTGGCATGCGGCGTGGCCTTGAGGCCGTATTCCTGGCCGGACGTCAGGCGCACCGTGGCACCCTCGGGCGAGAGCAGCGCGATGATGTCGCCGACCGAGTTAGGGAACGCGTTGACGTCGGACGTGGCGCCCGAGCGGTTGAGCACCGCAGTGACGACGGGATCGCTGCCCGGCGCGCGGCCGAGGGCTAGGTCGATGCGGCCCGGCGCGACGGCCTCGAGGGCCGCGAACTGCTCGGCCACGACGAGCGGCGCGTGGTTCGGCAGCATGACGCCGCCCGACCCCACGCGGATGCGCTCGGTGCGCGACGCCAGGATCGCGATGATGATGGGCGGGTTCGTCGAAGCGACGGACGCCATGTTGTGGTGTTCGGCCACCCAGTAGCGGGTGTACCCCAGGCGGTCGGCGGCCTGAGCCAGCCCGATCGACGCGGCGATCGCCTCTGAGGAGTTCTGATCGGTGCGAACGGGCACCAGGTCGAGTACGGAGAGTTTCAACGCACATCCTTTCTCACCGTAAAGACAACGTCGGCGCGGCCGATCCATTCCCGGATCGGCCGTAATGAGAGCGGCGCGGCGTGCCGACGCGCGGCACCCGGGCGTCCTACGCTCGGGTCATGGTGATCCTGGTAACTATCGCGGCGACGCTCTCGGCCGTTCTGCACATCGTCATCTTCTATTGGGAGTCCTACGCGTTCTCCCGGCCTACCGTGTGGCATCGCTTCGGCCTGCATTCGCAGGAGGAAGCCGACCAGCCCGCCGTGAAGGCGCTCATGTACAACCAGGGGTATTACAACCTGTTCCTCGCGGTCGGCGCCCTGCTCGGCGGCATCCTCTACGGAGTGGGCGTGGAGCAGGCCGGGTTCGCGATCGGACTGTTCTCGGTCGCATCCATGCTGGCCGCCGCGATCGTTCTCACCACCACGGGCCCGGGCCGCATCAAGCCGGCCATCGTGCAGGGCACGCTCCCGCTTATCACCGTGGTGCTCTACATCGTCGGATGGCTGAACCCCGGTCTCGTCTGACCGACCACGTTCACTACCTCGTCGTGACACACGAAACGCGCCGCCCCTCGGGGCGGCGCGTTTCTGATGTGGTGCGTCTGTGCCGCGATGCGTCTGTGCCGTGCTCGTCGCCCGGCTGCGGGCTATTCGGCCACGATCGAGTAGACGTCGTAGTCGGAGAGCACCTGGCGCCCGCCGAGACCGTCGAGCTCGAGCACCAGGCCGATGCCCGCGACGACGTAACCCGCGCGCTCGATGAGCGTGGCGGCCGCATTCGACGACCCGCCCGTCGCGAGCACATCGTCGAGGATCAGCACACGTGAACCCTGAGGCAGCTGACCGGGGCGGATCTCGAGCGTTGCCGCGCCGTATTCGAGGCCATAGTCCTCGCTCAGCACCTCGCCCGGAAGCTTGCCAGCTTTGCGCACGATCGCGAGGGGCGTGTGGGATGCATACGCCAACGCCGAGGCCAGCAAGAAGCCGCGCGCCTCGACGCCCGCCACCGCGTCATACCGCCCCGCGAAGCGACCCGCCAGGTCGTCGATGACGGCGCGAAAAGCGTCGGCATCGGCGAACACGGGGGTCAGATCGCGGAACAGGATTCCCGGTTTCGGGAAGTCCGGGATGGTGTCACTCAGCGAGAGCACCATCTCTTCGACGGTCAAGGGTTACTTCACACCCAGCAGGTCGATGACGAAGATGAGGGTCTCGCCCGAGAGCGGGTGTCCCCCACCGGCGGGGCCGTAAGCCAGGTGCGGCGGAACCGTCAGCTGGCGGCGACCGCCGACCTTCATGCCGGGGATGCCTTCCTGCCAGCCGGCGATGAGGTTGCGCAGGGGGAAGTTGATGGACTGGCCGCGGCTCCAGGAGGAGTCGAACTCCTCGCCGGAGTCGTAGGCGACGCCCAGGTAGTGCACGTCGACGGTGGAGGACGCGGCCGCCTCGTCGCCGTCGCCGATGATGAGGTCGACGACCTCGAGGGTCTCGGGCGCGGGGCCGGAGGGGGCTTCGATCTCGGGCTTGCTCTTCGCAGAATCAGTCATGGTTCCATCCAAGCCGAGCGGGGCTCGGGAGTCAAAAACGGGGAGGGATGGGGATGCCGTGCGGCGCGTCATCCGGTCGGCAAAAAAGTGTTGCATTTCTCGCTCGACGGGAGCATCCTGAGAACATAACTCGTCGCCCGGGAGACTCGCAGGCACTGCCGCAGCACCGGGCGATGAGTCTGTGTTAGCCCATGATCTGTTGGCCAACGATCTGCCTCGCGAGGGTGGGTGCGCCGGACCGGTTCATGTGAGCTTCGCGCCGGCGATGGTGGGTGTGCCGGGGCGGGTTGGTGTGAGCTCCGGGCGACATTGAGCGCGTGCGACGGCCGACGGCTGAGGCGTGCGAGGCCCACCAGCTTCTCGGTAGCGGGAGTGCTGCGGCCGGGCGGGCTAGGGGCCGAGGAGGACCGCGCGGTCGGTGGTGACCGCGGCGAGGAGCTCTTGTTCCGTGCGGCGGTTCACCAGGTGGTTGCGGCCCGTGATGATGCGCTGGCGCGTGTAGGCGAGGCGCGTGGCGTCGCGCGCGAACTGGCGCATGACCTTGCCCTTGTCGCCCGGAAGCGTCGCCGCCCACGCGCGGGCGCGACGGCGACCCGACCAGGTGGCCAACATCGTGACCTCGGCGGGCGTGAACCAGCCGGCGGCCGCGTACTCGTTGAGGCGCGCCTGCGTGAGCTTGATCTCGTGCCGGCGCACCAGCACCGTGAGCGTCACCGCGCCCGCGAAGAGCGGCACCTGCACGAGCAGGTAGTAGACGATGTAGCTGCCGAGCGAGTCGATGAAGAAGAGCGCACCGTTCCAGAGGGCGTGCAGCAAAATGGCCGGCACGAGGCCGACCAGGAAGTAGAGCAGAGCGCCGAGAGAGGTGGAACGTCGGGCGGCGAAACCGAGGGCGAGACCCGTCATGGTTGTGAACATGACGTGCGCGAACGGCGAGAGCACGGCGCGCAGCACGAAGGTGACGCTCAAACCGCTGAAGCCGCCATCCCACAGTGCCTGCGCGAAATAGAGGATGTTCTCGGTGAAAGCGAACCCGGCGGCGATGACGGCCGCATAGACCATGCCATCGAGCGGACCGTCGAAGTGGCGGCGCGCGGCATAGAAGACGATGAGGATGCCGAGACCCTTGGCGGTCTCTTCGACGATGGGCGCCTGGATGGCGGCCGAGAAGAACGCCCCCGGCCCGGAACCCGTGGCCAGATAGGCGGCGACCTCGACCCCGAGGCCGACCAGCAGGGCCATGGATGCGGCGGCCGCGGCGCCCCACAGGAACGAAAACACGAGGGCGAGACGGGGCTCGGGTTCCCAGCGGTCGACCCAGGCGACGGCCACGAGCACGACGGCGAGCGGGATGAGAGCGCCGAAGAACGAGAGCCCGACGGCCATGGCGCCGAGCTGCGACACGAAGTAGATGATGAGCCCGCCGAGCAGCAGGCCGAGCACGGCTATCGCTGAGAGCGCGAGGACGGCCATGACCGAGGACGGTTTGACGCGCTGCGACCAGACGGGCTGCACGAAGTAGGGCGCCTTGGCCGGCTGCGCGTATTGCGGCTGTGCATCACGCGCCGGCTGGGTGAATCCGGGGCCGCCATAGACGGGCTGCGGCGGGAAGTAGCGCCCCGAATTGGGGGCGGAGGCGGGGCCGTTTTGCGCATCGGGGCCCGGGACACGCCCGTCGGTGGCATAGGGATCGCGCGGTGTGAGCGGCGGTTCTTGCGGGGCGAGCGGCGCCTGCTGGCTCGAGCGATCGGGGGCCGCATAGGCGTGCTGCTGCTCGGGCTGGGCGCTGTGCGGGCCGGAGGGCGCGCCCGGGGGCGCGTTGAGGATGGGTGGGCCGGAGGGCAACCGGCCGTGCGACGAGTTCGGGTCGTCGCCCGGGGTCGGGTACGTCATCGACCTAGAATAAGCGCTCCAGCCTGGGTGAACGAATCGCACAAAACCCGAACGGGGGTCATCCGACCCGATAGCCTGAAGAGGTGAAGTACGCCCATCTCATTGCCGACGACCGTTCCGAGACGACGAGGCTGGTGGTGCGACACGACGACCTCGTCCAATACGTCGAGGATCTGGTCGAGGACTCCCCCGTCGATCTGCAGCAGCTCATCGAGCGCGGTGACGCCGAAGACGCTCGCATCCGCGCGGCCGTCGAGGCGGCCGGATGGCAGCACGACCGGGTCTTCCCACTCAGCGATTTCACGCACGCCTCCGCTGTTCTGCGCCCGCCGCAGGTGATTGCCGTGGGCCTCAACTATGCGGCGCACTCGAGCGAGCTCAACCTGAAGACCGACAACTCCCCCACGCTGTTTTCGTTGTGGACGAACTCGCTGGCGGGGCACGGCGGCACGACGACGTGGCCGCGCAGCCTGTCCGAGTCGATCGACTACGAGGCCGAGCTCGGAGTGATCATCGGCAAGCCGGCGAAGAACGTGAGTCGCGAGGACGCGCTCGATTATGTGTTCGGCTACACGGTGGTGAACGACATCACGGCGCGCGACATCCAGTATTCAGAGGCGCAGTGGACGAGGTGCAAGAGCTTCGACGGTTTCACGCCGACCGGGCCGCTCGTCGTCACGCGCGACGAGATCGCCGACCCGCAGAACCTGCACGTCGGCACGGTGCTCGACGGTCACGTGATGCAAGACTCGGACACCTCGCACATGGTGCGCAGCGTGGCCGTCTTGATCGAGCAGATCTCGCGCTCGATCACGCTGCTGCCGGGCACCCTCATTTCGACGGGCAGCCCCGGGGGCGCGGGTTATAGCCGCGACCCCCAGGTGTTTCTGCGGGACCGGTCAACGGTCACCGTGTCCGTCGAGGGTATCGGCGAACTCACCACCCATTGCCGCATGATCTGAGTGCGCCTGTGTCGAGGCCTTTTCGCTGGCTGCGCTGCCGTCGATGACGGGGATGGCGGTCGTGATGACCTCGAGGCCCGACAGGCGTGCCGGTGAGAGCTGCTTGGTGACCTCTTCGCGCGACATGAGCTTCGACTCGACGACGAGATCGGCGATGTTGCGCCCCGTGAGCAGGGCCGTCTTGGCGAGGGCCGCGGCGGCCGTGTAGCCGATGTAGGGCGTGAGGGCCGTGATGACGCCCACGGATGAGCCCACCATGGTCTCGAGGCGCTCGTGGTTGGCCGTGATGCCGTCGATGCAGTTGACGCGCAGGGTGTGGCAGGCCCCGGCCATCCAGGTGATCGACTGGAAGAGCGAGTGCGCGATGACGGGCTCGAACGCGTTGAGCTGCAGCTGACCGGCCTCGGCCGCCATCGTGACGGTCATATCGGCGCCGACGACCGAGAAGGCGACCTGGTTGACGACCTCGGGGATGACGGGGTTGACCTTGCCCGGCATGATCGACGAACCGGCCTGCTTGGCCGGCAGGTTGATCTCGCCGAAGCCGGCCTGGGGGCCCGAGGACAACAGGCGCAGGTCGTTGCAGATCTTGGACAGCTTGATGGCCGACCGCTTGAGCGTGCCGCTGAACGACATGAACGCGCCCGCGTCGCTCGTCGACTCGACGAGGTCCGGCGCGGTCTCGAGCGTGAGGCCCGTGATCTCGTTGAGGTGGCGGATGACGGTGGACGCGTAACGCGGATCGGCCGTGATGCCCGTGCCGATGGCCGTGGCCCCGAGGTTGACCTCGGCCAGCAGCCACGTGGTCTCGCCGAGCCGCTCGTGGTCTTCGCCCAGCGTGGTCGCGAAGCCGTGGAACTCTTGCCCCAGCGTCATGGGGACGGCGTCTTGCAGCTGCGTGCGCCCAACCTTCAACACGTGCCGGAACTCGTCGGCCTTCACGGAGAACGAGCGGCGCAACAGCTCGAGTTCGGTGAGGAGGGTGCGCAGCGACAACGCCAGGCCGATCTTGATGGCCGTGGGATAAGTGTCGTTGGTGGACTGCGAGCGGTTGGTGTGGTCGATGGGCGAGAGGAAGGCGTAATCGCCCTTCTCGCGGCCGGCCAGCTCGAGCGCGATGTTGGTGATGACCTCGTTGGCGTTCATGTTGGTCGACGTGCCGGCGCCGCCCTGGATGACGCCCACGACGAACTGATCGTGGAAGCGGCCCTCGATGACCTCTTGGCAGGCACGATCGATGAGTTCGCCCTTGTCGGCATCGAGCGAACCGAGCTCGACGTTGGCGCGCGCAGCCGCCTGCTTGACGCACGCGAGCCCCACGATGAGGTCGGGGTAGACCGAGATGGGCCGCTTCGAGATCGGGAAGTTGTCGAGCGCGCGGGCCGTGTGGATGCCCCAGTAGACGTCGGCCGGGATCTGCATGCTGCCGAGCGAATCGGACTCGACGCGCGTGGCGGTATCGGTCTCGGGCATCTCGGCCTCCTGTAGGTAGGGGTGGTCGATCGCACGCGTGGCGGTCGCCGTCTTCTTCGCACTTCGGAAAGGATTCACTGTGGCTCCATTGCCTCATCGGGGCGCGCCGAATTTGTGGCCGACGCAGAGGAAATCCGGCTCGTGACCGGATGTCTCCACCCTACTCCGGGGGCCGTCACGGTGTCTCGGCCCGGCGCGCACCTGTGGAGAAAAACGCCGTTCCACCGCTGGGGAGAACGCGCCGCCGGGGCCCGCGACTCCGGCGCGCAGCGAACAGGCGGCACTCGGCGAACAGCCGGCGGCGAGGTGTGCGGCGAACGCGAAGCAAGCGCGACGCACGCGCGAACGGCGGGCTCAGCGTTTGCGCGAGAAGGCCTCGAGTCGCTCGGCGGGCGTGAGGCGCGACATCCGCTCGACGAAATCGGCCGGGAACGTGTTCGACGGCGGGTAGTCACCCACGGGCACCGTGGAGAACGTGATGCGGTCGTCGTAGACGTGCACCAGGCTGAACGACTGGCCGCCGTCGACGCCGCCCGGGTGGTCGAGCGGGCGCGTGAGGTTCATGGTGTAGCACGTCGCCGCGGCGACAGACACGGGGATGCCCGCGAACAGCGAGTTCGTGCTGTAGTGCAGATGACCGCCCAGGATGGCGCGCACATCGCTGCCCCGCAGGACGCTCTCGAGGCGGTGCTGCTTCTGCAGCTCGAGGATGTCGAAGAACGACAGCGGCGACGGCACGGGCGGATGATGCAGCCCCACGATCGTGCCGTGCTCGGCGGGCTCCGACAAGACGTCGGCCAACCACTCGAGCTGCTCATCGGCCAGGGCGCCGTGATGCCAGCCGGGCACCGAGGAGTCGAGGCCGATGAAGCGGAGTCCGTCGAGGTCGTACACGACGTCGACCGGGGCGTCGGTGCCCTGCTGAGCGGACGCGGAAACGCTGGCGCCGGAAGCATCCGTCTCGGCCGTCGAGCCGGCGTCCCGCGACGAGCCGACCGCCCCGAACAGTCCCGCGCGGAACTCGGCCCGCTCGTCGTGGTTGCCCATGAGCCAGATCAGCTGGGCGCCGAGGTCGGCCGCGACCGGCTCGACGAGCGCACGCAGGCGGGAGTAGGCATCCGGTTCGCCCAGATCGGCCAGGTCGCCCGTGAAGACGAAGGCGGAGGGGCGTATCTGCATGGCGCGGATCTGTTCGAGCGTCTGAGCGAGGTGCTGCTCGGTGTCGACCACCCCGTAGAGCGGCGCGTTGCCACCCAGGAAATGGGGATCGCTCAGGTGAACGATGGTCTGACGGGCGGGCGGGTACTGACCGAACTGGGCGCTCATGCATCCAGTGTACGAAGCCCCACCGACAGCACGGGGCCGTCGATGGGGCTTCGGATGAACAGAGCCGGCCGCGACTAGCCGATGAGCATCTCGATGGGACCGCGCGCGAAGAAGATCGCGAAACCGGCCGCCACCACCCACAGGAGCGGGCTGATCTCGCGGGCCTTGCCGCTGAACGCGCGCAGGATGACCCAGGAGATGAAGCCCGCGCCGATGCCGTTGGCGATCGAGTAGGTCAGCGGCATGACCGTGACCGTGAGGAACACGGGCAGGGCGGCCGAGAACTCGGTCCAGACGATGTCCTTGATCTGCGCCATCATGAGCGTTCCGACGATGACGAGCGCGGCGGCGGCGACCTCGGTCGGCACGACCTGTGTGAGCGGCGTGAAGAACATGGCCAGGATGAAGAGCAGACCCGTGACCACGTTGGCGAGACCCGTGCGGGCGCCCTCGCCGATGCCCGCACCGGATTCGATGAACACCGTGTTGGACGACCCGGAGGTGGCACCACCCGCCACGGCGCCGATGCCCTCGACGATCAGGGCGGAACGCAGGCGCGGGAAGTTGCCCTCGGCGTCGGCCAGGTTCGCCTCGCGCGACAGCCCCGTCATGGTGCCCATGGCGTCGAAGAAGTTGGTGAAGACGAGCGTGAAGACGAGCATGAGCGCGGCCAGGGCGCCGATGCGCTCGAAGCTGCCGAAGCTGACCTGGCCGATGAGGCTGAGGTCGGGCAGGCTCACGATCTGCGCGGGCAGGGCGGGGACGCTGAGGTTCCAGCCGGCCGGGTTCTCGCCGCCGTTCGAGGCGCCCACCTTGAAGATGAGCTCGGCGATGACCGCGATGATGGTCGACGCCACGATGCCGATGAGCAGCGCGCCCTTGACCTTGCGGGCCACGAGAATGCCCGTGATGAGCAGCGACACGACGAAGATGACGGTCGGAATGGTGGCGACCGACCCGGCGATGCCGAGACCGATGGGCGGGGATGCCGAACCCGTCGTGCGCACGAAGCCCGCGTCGACGAAGCCGATGAACGCGATGAAGAGGCCGATGCCCACCGTGATGGCGATCTTGAGCTGCACGGGCACGGCGTTGAAGATGAGCCGGCGGAGGCCCGTGGCGGCCAGGAGCACGATGATGAGACCGTTGATGACGACGAGGCCCATGGCCTCGGGCCACGTCACCTGGCCGACCACGCTCACGGCCAGGAACGAGTTGATGCCGAGTCCGGCCGCGAACGCGAAGGGCAGGCGCGCGACGATGCCGAACAGGATCGTCATGACGCCGGCGGTGAGCGCGGTGACCGCGGCGACCTGCGGGAAGCCAAGGGCGTTGCCCGCGACATCCTGACCGCTCGACAGGATGATGGGGTTGAGGATGACGATGTAGGCCATCGCCACGAACGTGACGACACCACCGCGGATCTCGGTGGCGATGTTCGACCCACGTTTCGTGATGTCGAAGAAGGTGTCGATCCGGCTGGGGGCTGAGCGCGTGGGGGTCGTACGCGTGGGAGTCGATGCCACCGAAGGCGTCCTCTCGGAGAATGTGCGGGAAGATTTCATCGTAATGCGCTAGGGACCGATACGGTAACGAGAGCAATTCTCGCCGGCAACGTCGCCGGACCCCACCCCCGCCCCGCGACGAAAGCTGGAAAACGATGGCGCTGCCCTGGAAACTGCACGGAGACGGTAAGAACGTCGGAGCGTTGGAGGTGGTTCAGCCGGGCGAACGCCTGAGCTGGCCGCGCACCATCGGGTTCGGCGCCCAGCACGTCGTCGCCATGTTCGGCGCGACGTTCCTCGTGCCCGTGCTCACGGGCTTCCCGCCCAGCGCGACCCTGTTCTTCTCGGGCGTCGGCACGCTGCTGTTCCTCATCATCACGGGCAACCGCCTGCCGAGCTACCTCGGCTCGTCGTTCGCGTTCATCGCGCCCATCACGGTGGCCACGACCGCGCAGGGCATGGGCAGCGCGCTCTTCGGCATCTTCCTCGTGGGCCTGCTGCTCGCGATCGTCGGCCTCATCGTGCGCGTCACGGGCAGCGGCTGGATCGACGCGCTCATGCCCCCCGTCGTCTCGGGCGCCATCGTCGCGCTCATCGGCCTCAACCTCGCACCCGCGGCCCTCGACAACTACAACAAGGGGCCCCTCACGGCGCTCATCACGCTGGCCGCCGTCATCCTCACGACCGTTCTCTTCCGAGGGATGCTCGGGCGCCTGTCGATCTTCGTCGGCGTCGTCGTGGGCTACATCGCCGCCGCATTCCAGGGCCAGCTCGACTTCAGCAAGGTCGAGAAGGCCGACTGGATCGGGCTCCCCGCGTTCCAGATCATGGACAACCCGTTCCAGAACCCGGCGCTGTGGGCCGTCCTGCCGGCCTTCATCCCCGTCGTGCTCGTGCTCATCGCCGAGAACGTGGGCCACATCCGCGGCGTCGCCCAGATGACCGACCCGAGCGTCAACAAGGTCACCGGCCGCGCGCTCTTCGCCGACGGCCTGGCCACGCTGCTGGCCGGCTTCGGCGGCGGTTCGGGCACGACCACCTACGGCGAGAACATCGGCGTCATGGCCGCCACGCGCGTCTACTCGACGGCCGCCTATTGGGTGGCCGGCATCTTCGCCATCCTGCTGAGCCTCTCGCCCAAGTTCGGAGAGCTCATCGCCACCGTGCCGGCGGGCGTGCTGGGCGGTGTCACGACGGCCCTCTACGGCCTGATCGGAATCATCGGCGTGAAGATCTGGCTCGACAACCGCGTCGACTTCTCGAAGCCCAAGAACCAGTTCACGGCCGCCACGGCGCTCATCGTCGGCATCGCGAACTTCTCGTTCACGGCCGGATCGCTCGTGTTCAACGGCATCGCGCTCGGCACCATCGCCGCCATCGTGATCTATCACGTCATGAACGCCATCGGTCGCGTGCGCGGCACCGACTGATACACGCCACGAACGACGAAGAGCGGATGCCTC
>Ga0308159_1000666_pt1 | contig 69897 bp, 63 predicted proteins | sample PhyCR1_FD_201040 | JGI IMG/M metagenome (GOLD analysis project Ga0308159, IMG submission 201040) | Phyllosphere microbial communities from UC Gill Tract Community Farm, Albany, California, United States - DLSLC.R1 | ecosystem: Host-associated > Plants > Phyllosphere > Unclassified | place: USA...
TCAGGGCTACCTGATTGAACGACCGCAATTGTTTACCTTTGATAGCTTGCAGTGTCGACCTGTGCGGCCGCAGCCTCTGTTATTCAAGGCGCCCGGCACATTCCGCTGAAACATTTGCTGGTCTGTAAATCACACTTGAAAAGGAGCCCAACAGTGATCGACACATTCAACAGAACCGGCCCGCTTATGGAAGCCTCGAGTTACCCGACCTGGGCGCAGCAATTGATCCAGGACTGTAGCGAGAGCAAGCGGCGCGTTGTCGAACACGAACTGTACCAGCGCATGCGCGATAACACGCTCAGCGCCAAGACCCTGCGCCACTACCTGATAGGTGGCTGGCCTGTGGTTGAGCAGTTTGCCTTGTACATGGCGCAGAACCTCACCAAAACCAAATTTGCCCGCCATCCTGGGGAGGATATGGCGCGCCGCTGGCTGATGCGCAATATTCGCGTGGAGCTTAACCACGCCGACTATTGGGTACATTGGGCGCGAGCCCATGGCGTCAGCCTGGAAGAGTTGCAGGCGCAGAATGTAGCGCCGGAGCTGCACGCACTGAGTCACTGGTGCTGGCACACCAGCTCGTCCGACTCGTTGATCGTGGCCATTGCCGCAACCAACTACGCGATCGAGGGCGCGACCGGGGAGTGGTCTGCCGTGGTGTGTTCCACCGGCGTCTACGCGGCAGCCTTCCCGGAGGAAGACCGCAAGCGCGCAATGAAGTGGCTGAAGATGCATGCCCAGTATGATGATGCCCACCCGTGGGAAGCCCTGGAAATCATCTGCACCCTGGCCGGAATGAACCCGACCAAGGCCCTGCAGGCCGAGCTGCGCCAGGCCGTGTGCAAGAGCTACGACTATATGTACCTGTTCCTGGAAAGCTGCATGCGCATTGAGAAAGAAAAGGCGCCGGCGCTTGTGCGCGAGCGCCAGGTTCGCGTCGCCAGCGAGGCTTGATTCAAGGCAGAAAAGTAACCTGTGGTTAGGGAGCAAGCTCCCTAGCCACAGTCTTAGCCCGCCATCGCCAGGCGGTTACGGCCTTCGCGCTTGGCCACGTACAAAGCGTTGTCGGCCCGGCGCAACAGGCTTTCGGCAGACTCGGCGGCCAACAAGGTCGAGCAACCCAGGCTCACCGTCAAATCGATCCGTGTACCGTCCGCCCAATAATCCTGGGCCTGTGCCGCCTTGCGCAGGCGTTCACCCACCAGGGCCGCCGCCTCGCGCCCGGTGTTGGACAGCAGGATCAGAAACTCTTCCCCGCCAAACCGAAACACCATGTCCACGTTACGCAACTGGCCCTTGATCGCTCCCGCGACCGCGCGCAGCACGCTGTCGCCGGCGGTGTGGCCGTGGGTGTCGTTGATGACCTTGAAGTGGTCGATGTCCAGCATCAGCAACGACAACGGGTTCAGGTGCCGGCGGGCCATGTCGATTTCCCGTTGCAGGGTCTGGTCCATGGCGACGCGGTTGCCGGTTTCGGTCAACGGATCGCGCAGGGCGCTGCGGGTGGCGGCGCGGTACAGCAGGGCGTTGCGCATCGGGTAGAGCAAGGTCGAGAGCAGCGATTCGAGCTGGCCGAGTTCTTCTTCAAGCAAGCGCTGGTTGCGGCGGAAGATCAGCTCGCCCAGGTGTTCGCCTTCGTGGCTCAGGCTGTAGCTCACTGAATGGTGGCCGCGGTGGCCGAACTCCAGGCGCAGGTCGCTGGCTTCGTGGCGATAGTGCAGGGCGTCCAGCGGCACCAGGCGTTGGAGCTCACGGAAGAACACCGCGAGGATGCGTTCCGGCTCCAGGCTGGTCTGCAGTTGCATACCGAGTTGCTGGCGAAGTTGGGTAATGGTTGTGGGGCGGCGGGGGAGGAGCGACGGCTGACCAAAGCCCAGGCGTTGCAATTTGGCACTGTCGAAGTCGATTGCGTTGGTCTGGGTGGGTGTTTTCATAAGCAATCGGCCTCTAAGCACTTGACTGTCTTACAGGCTCGATGAGAGTGGCGAATGCCAAGCGTCTTACTGTTCCTTCAGTTCCGTAAAACATGGAAACAGTTTAGACCGCTTTGCAGTGGGTTATAACCCCTGGGCACCGCCGCACGTCTTGTCATCGCTTAACCTGCTTGGGAAAAGTTAGAGCGAGATTCATGCCATTTTGTTTAACTTAATAAAAATCCTTATAAATCAATGGCTGTTTTTAAATGCGGAAACAGTCATTGAAGAGTGACGCCAGTTATTTGGCTGATTGCACCAGGGTCGTGTGGTCAATCTGGTCAATCGAGGTCACGCCGGTGAGGGTCATGGCTACACGCATTTCCTTGGCGAAGATATCCAGCAGGTTCTCTACTCCGTGCTGGCCATCAGCGGCCAATGCATAGGCGGTCGCGCGACCAAGCAGGCAGGCCTTGGCGCCCAGGGCGAGCATGCGTACCACGTCCAGCCCGGAGCGGATGCCGGAGTCGACCAGCACCGTGAGGTCATCGCCCACGGCCTCGGCAATCGGCGGCAGCGCTTTGGCGGTGGACAGCACACCGTCCAGCTGGCGGCCGCCATGGTTGGACACCACGATGCCATCGGCGCCGAAGCTCACCGCGTCCTTGGCGTCCTGGGGGTCGAGGATGCCCTTGATGATCATCGGCCCCTTCCAGAACTCACGGATCCACTCCAGGTCCTTCCAGCTGATGGACGGATCGAAGTTGTTGGCCAGCCAGCCGATGTAGTCTTCCAGATGGGTGGGTTTGCCCAGGTATTTGGAGATATTGCCCAGGTCATGCGGGCGGCCCATCAGGCCCACATCGAACGCCCATTGCGGCTTGGTCACGGCCTGCAGCATGCGCCGCTGTGCCGCGAATGGGCCGGACATACCCGAGTGCGCATCGCGGTAACGCGCGCCAGGCGTGGGCATGTCCACGGTGAACACCAGCGTAGTTACCCCGGCGGCCTGGGCGCGCTCCAGCGCGTTGCGCATAAAGCCACGGTCCTTGAGCACATAAAGCTGGAACCAGATCGACTGCGGGCTCTGCGAGGCCACCTCTTCAATTGAACATACGGAGACCGTCGACAGACAAAACGGAATGCCCTTGTTGGCCGCCGCCTTCGCCGCCTGCACCTCACCGCGTCGCGCGTACATGCCCGTCAGGCCGACGGGGCTGAGAATCACCGGCATGTCCAGTTCCTCGCCGAACAGCGTGGTGTTCAGGCTCAGGTTGTCGACGTTGCGCAGGATGCGCTGGCGCAGGCTGATCTCGGCCAGGTCCGAACTATTCGCGCGCATCGTGTGCTCGGCGTAGGCGCCGCCGTCGATGTAGTCGAACAGAAAACGTGGCAGCTTGCGCTTGGCGGCTGCGCGGTAATCGGATGCGGACGAGATGATCATCAAGGGTGTCTCCACAAGGCAAGGTGGGTGGAGGATAGGCAAAACTCTGGCATGATAAAAACAACTTTTATCACTACATGTCAGTCGCTCAAGGAATACCGATGAACCTCAGGACGCTGCAGGCCTTTGTCGAAGTGGTGCGCCAGGGTGGCTTTTCCCAGGCCGCCGAGGTGGTTTCCCTGACTCAGTCCTCGGTGAGCAAGGCGGTCAAGACCCTGGAAGAGGAGTACGGCACGCCGCTGCTTAATCGCCTCGGCCACAAGAACGAACTGACCGCCGCCGGCGAAATCGCCTACCGCCGCGCCCTGGTGATGCTCGCCGAGCACCATGACCTGGTAGCCGAAATCAATGACCTGCGCGGCCTCAAGCGCGGTGTATTGCGCATCGGCCTGCCGCCTGTGGGTTGCGGTGTACTGTTTGCGAGCATGTTCGCCACCTATCGCAGCCGCTACCCGGACATCGACATTGAACTCACCGAATATGGCAGCAAAAAACTGCGCGAATGCCTGGAGGCGGGCGAGGTCGACCTCGCGGCCCTGCTACTGCCCGTGGATGAAGCCTTCGACTACCAGCCGGTGCGCAACGAACCGCTGATGGCCGTGCTGCCCAGAAGCCACCCGTTGGCGCGGCGCAAGCGCGTCGACTTCACCGACCTCGCGGATTCGCCCTTCATCCTGTTCGAAGCCGGGTTTGCGCTGAATGCCAAGATACTCACCGCCTGCGAACGCAAGGGCGTGACGCCCCGGGTCACCGCGCGCAGCGGGCAGATCGACTTTATCGTCGACCTGGTCGCCGCCGGGCTGGGCGTCGCCTTCCTGCCGCGCATGCTGGCGCACAAGCACCAACATGCCGACATCGCCCTGATCCCCCTGGACGAACCCCACACCGACTGGCACATCGCCCTGGCCTGGCGCAGCAACGCCCACCTGCCCCCGGCGGCACGCGCCTGGTTGGAGCTGGCCAGAGAACAGCCGCTCTCAACCGGCCAACCGGTGTAATTGCGCCAAATGCCATAGAAAGCTTGACTTCTCCTTTTCAATCAGTAACATACGGCGCATTCCGCGATAGCTCAGTTGGTAGAGCAAATGACTGTTAATCATTGGGTCCCTGGTTCGAGTCCAGGTCGTGGAGCCAGATAGAGAAAAGCCTGCAGAGATGCAGGCTTTTTTTTGCCCTGGATTTGGTTGGCGCTGAAACAATGTTCCCGAGTCAGCCCCTGTACAACGCGTATTCCTCACCCCTAAGATGAGAAGCATTATCATTAATGCGGATCTCTTATGCACGACCACAGCATCGCATCGCCCGTGGCCAGGTTGTATGCCAATCACCATGGCTGGCTTCGCAACTGGTTGCATCGGCGATTGGGGCACAGTGCGGATGCCGAAGACCTGGCCCATGACACCTTTATCCGCGTGTTGCGCACCAAGGAAAACGTGTGCGAACTGCGCCAGCCCATGGCATTCCTTGCCACTATCGCCAATGGTTTGCTGATCAATCGCTGGCGTCGCCAGGTGATCGAGCGGGCTTATCTGGAGGCGCTGGCGGCGCGGCCGATGGCCGAGGAGCCTTCGCCGGAAGAGCGGTACTTGATGGTCGAGACGCTGTTGCAGCTGGATTTGCTGCTGGTGGGGTTGTCGCCGCGGGTGCGGCAGATTTTCTTTTTATCCCAGCTTGATGGGCTGACCTACCCACAGATCGCCGCACGCTTGAGCCTGACGGTGGCTCAGGTGCAGCGTGCGATGGGCAAGGCGTTCAGTGTCTGCTACGCGAGCCGGTTTGAATGAGTGGCGCCGCTATCGACCCCCAGGTGCGTGACAGTGCTATCGAGTGGCTGGTGCGTTCGCAGTCTGGGCTGATGAACGCGGTGGACCTTGAGGCTTTGGCGCTTTGGCGCCAGGCCAGCGAGGCGCATGAGCACGCGTGGCAGCGTGTCAGCAGCTTGCCGTTGATGCTTCAGCCGGGCGCCAATCTGTTAGCCGATGTTACTGCACGCCGGGCGTTGCAGTCGGCCGGCGCCGACCCGGAGCGTCGTCGACACTTACTCAAGTGCCTGCTTGCGCTGGGGTTGCTGGGCGGTATTGGCTGGCAGGGCGCGGACTCCACGCTGGTACGCTCGGCGTTGGCGAGTTATCGCACCCGCGTCGGCGAGCGACGGCACTGGGGCCTGGCGGACGGCAGTTCGTTATGGTTGAACACCGCCAGTGCGGTCAATCTCGACATTGATGCAAGGCAACGCAGCCTGCAGTTGGTCGAGGGCGAGCTGGCACTGGATACCCCGCCTGGTTCCGCAGCGTTGCAACTGCTGACCCCCTACGTAACGCTGTACAGCCAAGGCGCCAACCTGCTGGTGCGCCATGATCGCCACGCCACCCGTGTCACGGTCCTGCGCGGGCTGGTGCAGGTGAGTGCGCGGCATCAGCCTGCACCGATACCCTTGCAGGCCGGTTGGCAAATGATGATCGGCGCGCGTGGAGCAGAGCGTTCGAGCCCAGTGGATCTTGTGCTGGCCCAGGCCTGGATACGCGGCATCCTGCCCGCAGAGCGCATGCGCCTGGATCAATTGCTGGCTGAACTCTCACGCTATCGCCCGGGCTTTCTGCGCTGCAGTGAAGCGGTGGCGGGCTTGCGGGTGACCGGTAGTTTTCAGCTGGATGACACCAATGCGGCGTTGGCCTTGATCGCCCGGACGCTGCCGGTGCGTATCGAACGCCGGACCCCTTACTGGGTGACGGTGGTGCCCGCGTGAAGTTTTTTTTCACCGACGCGAGAGTTTTTTCGTTCTGGCTTGGCTTTTAGGTATTGCCCGTCTGTACAGGTGGGTTTGATCCCCAGGAGCCTTGCATGATTTACCCCGCTCGTGTCTTGCGTACCCACACCTTCAGTCTGCTGTTCCTCAGTTTCCAGGCGCTTTGGGGCGAGGTGGTTTTTGCCGCCGACGAGCGCCCCTATAGCATCGACGCCGGCCCACTGGATCAAGTGTTATCGCGCTTTGGTGCGCAGGCCGGAATCAGCATGGCGGGCAGTTCTCTGCTGACCGCCGGCAAGAGCAGTCAGGGCCTGCAGGGCGATTTTAATACCGAGTCAGGCCTGACCCGGTTGCTCTCGGGAACAGGCCTGGACTATCGGCGCCAGGCAGACGGCGGCTATGTGTTGCACCTGCGTAACGAGGCCGTCCTTTTGCCGACGCAACAGGTGACGGGCGAAGAGGTTAATGCGGCACAGGTGTACCGTGCGCCGCGTTCCTCGGTGTATATCTCCGGCGAAGAGATGCAGCGTTTTGGCGTGATCTCGGTGGGCGATGTGCTGAAAGGGCAGCCCGGCGTGCAGGTCGGTGACAGTCGCAATGGCGGCGGCCTGGACGTGAACATCCGCGGCATCCAGGGCCAGAGCCGGGTGGCGGTCACGGTCGACGGCTCGCAGCAGGCACTCGACGTCTATCGCGGTTACGCCGGCACCCAGCAGCGCAGTTATGTCGACCCGGACCTGATCAGCGACATCAGCATCGACAAGGGCCCCAGCCTGACCTCCAGTGCGATCGGCGGTACGGTGAAGATGCGTACCCTAAACGTCGACGACATCCTCAAGGACGGCCAGAACCTGGGGCTACGCCTCAAGGGTGACCTGTGGAACAACGGCGTTGCACCTGCCTCCCGAGACCCCCAGTCCGAAACCCAAAGCCTGTACTCGCAGCCGCACCAGAGCCGAGGCGGATTGCTGGGTTCGCAGGCCGAGTCCGGCAGTGCCGCGTTCGCCTATTCCCATGAATTTTTCGACGTGGTTGCGGCCTATGCCAAGCGCAACCAGGGCAACTATTTCGCCGGCAAAAAGGGCCAGGATCGTTACCGTATCTACGACAGTGAGGGCGATGAGCAGAACAGCGTGGCGACGACCTACAACGCCGGGGAAGAGGTGCTTAATTCCTCGTCCAGGACCGAGTCATTTCTGCTCAAGACCACCCTGCGCCCGGCGGACGGCCATACGTTCGACCTGGGTTATCGCCGCTATGACGGGCATATCGGTGAGGTCATGCCGTCGGATATTTTCCGCACCGGCACTGGCGGGATTTACCAGTACCCCTTGGGCCGCACCACAATCGACACCTATACCGTGCGTTACAACTACCTGCCTGCGGGCAACCCGCTGGTGGACCTGACCGCCGACCTGTGGATGACCGATGCACAAACCAGTCAGATCACCTCGGTCAGAGCGCCGGCGTCCCAGGCGTATCGCTCGGACCGTGCCTGGAGTCGCCAGGCGGACCAACGCATTGGCGGGGGCCTGGCCAACACCTCGCGCTGGCGTACCGGCTACGGCGACTTGACGCTGGACCTGGGCAGCGCGTTCCAGCTCGAAGAGTTGCGCCCGCAAAAAAGTGTGGTCACCAACCAGCACGATATCAATGCAAACCGTATGTTGCGCGAAGGCTCGCGGCAGGAGTTCAGCTTCAATGGCAAGTTGGAATACATGCCGGTGGAGACCTTCACCTTATGGGGTGGCGGCCGCTACACCTACTATCGCAGCCAGGATCACATCGCCAGGGCGACAGCCCGTTGGGAGGAGCGCGACCTGCGCTACCTGCGGGTCTACAACGCGAATAAATCCGGCAACATGCTGTGGTTCCCGGACCAGAATGGCCAGTACACAAACACCACTGATCCGCGGCTGAACAACGGCATCGTTTTCCAGGACACCAACTATCCCTTTGAGGGCGTCAACTTCAACGACTTCGGCGCGGTGTCTTCAACCGTCTATGCGCCCCAGGTGGGGGAGGTGGTCGCCGGTTACGACTATTCCGGCAAACAGAGTGACAGCGGTGGCGCCTTTTCCCCGGCCTTTGGCATCAATATCGAAGTGCTTCCAGACACCTTCGTGTATGCCTCCTATACCCAGGGTGTGCGCATGCCTTCGCTGTTTGAAACCAGCCAGGGGGTATTGCAAACCCGGCCCGGCAAGGGCCTGAAACCCGAACGATCGAGCAACTGGGAGGTCGGCGCCAGCACGTTGGGCAAGGGGTTGCTGTTGGATAACGACTCGGCGGCGATCAAGCTCGCCTACTTCAACAACACTATCAAGAACTACGTCACCCGCTACTACGACCCGAGCCCGGACCTGATGGGCTTGATGCGCTTCAGCAACACCGACAGCTACAAGACCAGCGGCCTGGAGCTGCAGGCCCACTACGATGCCGGTCGGGTGTTCGCCGACCTGTCGTCCACCTATTACTTGAAAACCGAAACCTGCGATGCGGCATTTGCTGCCAAGCTGCGTGCGGCGAGTAACCCGTACCAGGATCTGAGCGGGACCCCAAACTGCACACCCGGCAGCTTCATGGGTTCCTACACCAATACACAAAACCCGCCACGGTTCGCAGGTAACTTGACCACTGGCCTGCGTTTCTTCGACCAGAGCCTGACACTGGGTACGCGTGTTACCTACACCTCCGGTCCGACTGTCACGATTGACAAGCCCTGGCAGATCGGCGCCACCACACCGCAATTGAATTACCGCGAAGTGGCGCTGGTTGATCTGTTCCTGAACTACAAGTTGCAGGAACACGCCAGCCTCAATGTATCGCTGCAGAACCTGACCGACCGCTATTACCTGGACCCGCTGGCGCAGAGTTTCATGCCGGCACCCGGGCGCACGCTGCGGGTGGGCATGCAGGCGAAGTTCTAAGCGAGCTTGTTCAGCAAGGGGCCTCGCGCGTGTCGCGCGAGGACCGAAGGCTTACCGCGTTTGTACGATGATCTGGCTTTTCAGGTCGTTCACCATCGCTTCAATCGCCGGCTTCATGGCCTCGAAGTCCTGCGGGCGGCACAGGATGTCTGCCTTGGCAAACCCATAGTGGCGGGTGATCAGCACTGTATTGGCTTTCTTCATATAGGTCGCCCGATAGTCAAAGCCGGCTTCTTTGAGGGTCACGGCCTTGGGCAGCGACAGGATTTTTATCTTCGCGGGGAATTCCACGCGCGCGCTCTCTGAAATCTCACCCGACATGCAGGTGAAGGCTTGAGTGCGTTCCTTTTCGCTCATGAAGGTAAACACGTTCTGCGCGATGCCGCCGGCCAGGCTGGTGAAGGTGGGCATACCAGTGGGGCCGGGCAGGTTTACCAGGTTATCGGTATGGCCTTTGATCGTGGATTTGAAGGTATTGGCGGTGCCTTCCAGTGAATCGGTTTCGAGCGTGCCGCTGCCGGATTGCCCGTACATGCTGAGAATTTTCTCGGTAAGCTGATCACGGTCTGCCGGCTGCATGGCCTTGAACACGAAGCGGTTGAATTCCGCCCCCCAACCTTCCACGGTGGAGTCGTGGGTAAAGTCGGCGCCACCTTTGGCGTTGACCTTGAACAAGATTGTGGTGTCGACCTTGCCCTGTTGATGTGCGGGGATATGGCCCAGTTCTCCGGTCTGGGTCAGCACGGTCGGTTTGTTCAGCTCCGGAATCGGCAGGTAGCCCGCAGCGATGGGGGTGGCGGTCGAGTCCAGGTACAGGTTCAGGCTGGGCACGTAGGTGATCGCGTGGTTGAGCACCCCCAATGTCGGTACCTTCGGCAACACGTAGGCGTCACCGAGGTTGATCAGGGCGGGGGAGCTTTCGATGCTCACCGCCTTCAGCAGCGCTTCAAGCAGCGCGACATGGTCCTTGCAGTCGCCATAACGGTTGTCCAGCACCGACTGGGCTGCGTGCGGCACCACGCCGCCCGCGCCGACATACACCGCGACGTAGCGAATGTTCCTGCGCACCCAGTCACTCAGCACCAGGGCTTTGCTGTGCGGGGTATCAAGGTTGACCGTGAGTTCCTTGGCCAGTTTGGCAATCGCGGGCGTCACTTCAACCTGGGCTCGGTTGGCGTAGGCTTTGGCAAATTGCTTGTAGTCGGTGAAGGTCGACACTGCCAGCAATTGCCCGTAATCCGTGTAGGCGACGGAGCCGTTTTCCACGCGGTTTTTCTCCGCTGGCTCCAGGTCCCAACGATAGAGCGTGCGCCCGTTGGCGGTGGTGGGGGCAGATGCCTTGAAGCCCCGGAGGTCGGCATTCAGCCGCATGCTGGCGGGCATGTCGTAGGTGAGGCGGACCTGTTCATGCTGGTAGAAATCCGGCGAGAACAGGTCTTCGAACTGCCCGGGAAACAGGGCTGTATTGCGATGGCGCTGGTAGTGCAAGACCATGCGGTCGCCTACTTCCAGCTCCGGAAATATCACCACCTTGACCCGCGAGTCCTGGAACATCGGTGCTTCGACGGACGCCATTTCCTGCTGTTCCTTGATCTGGGCCGCAGCTACTGCCACCTTGCGTCCATCGGGTTTCAGGGTGTATGCATCGACGATATCCAGGTTTTCCAGGGTGCGGTTAAAGCTGACTGAGCGCTGGGCATTGGGTTTGATTGCGCGTTCTTCATTGACCCGCAACACCTGTTGGACATCCAGCACGAAGCTGCCGTCGGTATTCACCACGTAGGCCTGGATGTGTTTTTCGTGGGTCAGGGAGAGGTCGGTGTAATCGGCTTTGGCCTGCTCGGTAAACAACCCGCAGAGGATGGCAGCCAGCGCGCCGAACCGGCGTACCTGGGAGGGGGTAAAACCTTGCATAAAGATCCTTATGTGCGAGGGCGCGCGTCGCGAGGGGCTGGGCGCGCTTTCTGGAGAGATCGCTTAATGCGAAGCATTACTATATAGCGCAGCTCGGTGCGCCTGCTGACTTATCCAGTCGACACTGTCTGTAGGACCATTCCGTGTTACTCACTGGGCGCCTGGCAGGCGTGTTGGCCTGATCAAATCAAACTATTCAGGATTGAAGGAAAAGACCTACGGAAACATACGACGTTTCGACGTTGGTATTTTTTGAAAAAGACTCGAATATCCTCCCCGCTCTCACTACCCATGAGGGCAAGCCTGAAGAACAAACAACATTGACTGAAACAACGCCGCCCTTAGTTGCGCGAGTTATACACATTCGCCTGCGCCAACAGCAGCGCTGCTTAAACGGTTACCTATAAGCCTGCTTAATTTGACTTACTTAAGGATCATGCGTGTGAACAAGAACGCAATGCTATTCATGTTATTGGCGTGCTCGGCATTTACCGCTGTCAGCCATGCGGCAGATGGGACCATCAATTTTACCGGCACTATTACTGATGTCGCGTGCATCGTTACTCCCGCTACCGCCAACCAGACCGTCACGATGGGCACTGTCAGTGCGTCCGCCCTGGCCAATGTGGGCGATACGGCTGCGCCGAGCAGATTCGATATCGTGCTGACCCATTGCCCGGCGACTGCTACCCGCGCGATGGTGAAGTTCGATGGCCCGGCAGATGCCAATAACAGCAGCTTGCTCGCGCTGACCAATTCTGCCGGCAAAGCGAACGGTGTCGCGGTAGGTATTTATGAGGGAGATGCAAATACGTTGATCGCGGTGGGGTCCCCGTCCGCGAGTAGAACGCTTTCGGCTACCGCAGATACCACGTTCAACTTCTTTGCCAAGTATGTGGCTACTGGCCCGGTGGTCCCCGGCTCGGCCAATGCTGTCAGTGACTTCACCGTTATCTATAACTAACCGCCGAATGGGGGGGGCATTGAGAGGCTTCAATGCCCTGCCTGTTTAATGTGGGGGAGAGCAATGGCATGCGTTGGCTGAACTACGTTTTAACCACCAGCCTGCTGGCGGGCTCGGTGCACATGGCGGTGGCGAGCGTGATTGTGGGAGGCACGCGGGTGGTCTATGACGGTTCAAGGAAAGAGGCCGCCATCTCGGTAAAAAATAGCGAGAAGACCAGGCCGTACCTTATTCAGTCCTGGGTGGAGGACGCAGCACAACCGTTGGCCGGCAAAGCCCCGTTCATCATGACGCCACCGTTGTTCCGGTTGGATGCGGAGCAGGAGAATGTGTTGCGCATCATCAGAACCGGCGGTGAGTTTGCACAGGACAGGGAATCGGTGTTCTGGGTGAACATAAAATCGATTCCTGCCTCCGAACAAACCGAAGACAACCAGTTGCTGATTTCCGTGAAAAGCCGAATAAAACTTTTTTATCGGCCTGCCGGTATATCGGGAGACGTCGCCGATGCTTATCGCGCTTTAGTGTTTAAACGTCAGGGTAATCAGCTGCACGTCAACAATCCCACGGCGTATCACATTTCATTCTTTCGCGTGAGTGTTGGAAATAAGGATATTGATGATGCCGGTATGGTCGCGCCCAAGAGCAACCTGGCCTGGGCCCTGCCCGAGGGTGCAAATGGGCCGGTCAGTTGGCAGGCCATCAATGACTATGGCGGTATTACTGCCGCTGCCCACGCGGATCTCTGATTAAGGCTGTGCGTCCGCCTTGAATAACACGTGTTGCGTTAGACCTTAGGCCCACTACCGATGCGTTCAGGTGGAGGCGTTGTGTCGCCTGAGTGTCGGGATATTCTTGATGAGCCCTATTAAAAGAACCGCCGTGCGCCGGGGTGTAATGCCTGGGTGTGGTCATATTAAAGTTCTGATGGTCATGATGGGCGTCAGTCTATTGTCGACTAACGCGATGGCGCGGGAGTACTTCAATGCCAACGCGTTGGAAATAAACACTGACGACCAGTCCTTGGTCAATCTTGATGTTTTTTCCAGTTCGGGAGGGCAATTGCCTGGCCGTTATACAGTGGATATCTATTTAAACGACAGTTTGTTTTCCCGCCGCGATATTGATTTTGTAAGGGTGGATAGCCAACTACAGCCCGAACTCGACTTGCCATTGTTGGAGGAAATGGGCGTCAGGCTTGAGGCGTTCCCGGCCTTGCAGCAACTGCCGCAGCCAGCTGCCATCACTGATCTGCAGGCCTATATCACGGATGCCGCCAGCCGTTTCCATTTTAACCGGCGACGCCTGGATATCAGCATTCCCCAAGCGGCACTTACCCAGGAAGCCCGTGGGAATATCGACCCGGGCTTGTGGGACCAAGGCCTTCCCGCCGCCTTGCTCGACTACAGTTTCAGCGGCGCGAACACCGCTCGGGATGACCGCTCGGGTAGCGCCGACAACTACTACCTGAACCTGCGCAGCGGGTTGAATCTGGGGGCATGGCGCCTGCGTAATTACTCGACCTATACCCAGGGCGACGGGGACCCGAAATGGGCCAGCATCAACACCTACCTCCAGCGCGATGTGCAGGCGTTGAAGAGCCAGCTGGTCGTGGGAGATAGCTTCACGCCAGGCGATGTCTTCGCCAGCGTGCCGTTCAAAGGTGTGCAACTGGCCTCTGATGACACTATGTACCCTGACAGCCTGCGCGGGTTTGCGCCTGTGGTGAGAGGCATCGCCCGCAGCAGTGCGCAGGTGACGGTGCGACAGAACGGTTACATCATCTATCAGACGTATGTGCCGGCGGGTGCATTCGAGATTACCGACCTGTACCCCACCTCATCCAGCGGGGATATGGACGTCACCATCACCGAGGCGGATGGCAGCGAGCGCCGTTTCATCCAGCTGTTCTCTGCAGTGCCGGTAATGGTGCGAGAAGGGCGGGTGAAATACGCCCTTGTGGCGGGGCAATACCGTTCAACGGCCAGCCGTAGCAATACCCCGGCGTTTACCCAGGGCACGCTGATCTATGGTTTGCCCCGGGACACCACACTGTATGGCGGTGTGCTGGCCTCTGCGGATTACTCGGCAGCGTCCCTGGGGCTTGGCCATGGGTTTGGCGAATGGGGCTCGCTGTCCATGGACGTCAGCCAGGCGCGTACCGAGTTGCGCGATGGGGCGCGGTACAGCGGCCAGTCGGTGCGGGTCCAGTACGCCAAGGACATCGCCGCCACCCAAACCACCTTTACGTTGGCGGGCTACCGTTATTCGACCCAGGGCTATTACGATTTTCAGGAGGCCAACGAAATCGCCCCAGGCAACTTCAATGACTGGCGGCGCCTGTACAACCGACGCAGTCGGGCACAGCTCAATATCAATCAGGCATTGGGCGGGTACGGCAACTTCTATATCAATGGCTATCAGCAGGATTACTGGCAGCAAGCGGGTTATGAGCGCAGTTTGGCGACGGGTTATAACCTGAGCCATAACGGCGTTACTTATGGCCTGAGTTACGTCTACACGCAGACGCCTGCCGATAACGCGCGTCATCGCACTGACCAGCAACTGGCCGTCACTGTTCAAATCGCCTTGGGCGGTTCGATGCGCAATAGCTGGGCCCACTACAACGTGACGGCTGACGCACAGGGCAAGGCTTCGCAGGATGTGGGGTTCAGTGGTACGGCACTGGCCGACGATAACCTGGTCTACAGCGTCAGCCAGGGATACGCCAACCAAGGGCGCGGCTACAGCGGTAGTGCACAGGCCACCTATAAAGGCACCTACGGGGAAACGTCGCTGGGCTACAACTATGGCGAGAACTCCCGGCAACTGAACTATGGCGCGCAGGGCGGGATTGTCGCGCACCCCTTTGGCGTCACGTTTTCCCAGACTCAGGGTGAAACCATGGCGTTGGTGCGGGCCCCTGGCGCCGAGGGGGTCAAGGTGCGTAACCATAGTGGGATCAATACCGACTGGCGCGGTTATGCGGTGGTGCCGTTTATCAGTACCTATCGACGAAACAGCGTCGCGCTGGAGAGCGAAACCCTGGCCGATGACATCGACATTGAAACCAATACCAAAACCGTCATTCCGACACGGGGCGCCCTGGTGCTGGCTGACTTCCAGACGCGATTCGGCAGCCGGGTGTTGATGACACTTGAGTACCAGGGCCGGCCCGTAGCCTTTGGCGCAACCGCGACGCTGATGCAGGACGCGAGCACGTTTACCAGCAGCGGCCTGGTCGGGCTGGAAGGCGAGGTCTACCTGAGTGGGATGCCCGAGCAGGGCGACGTAAAGGTTCAGTGGGGGGAGCGGGCTGATCAGCAATGCATGGCCCGCTTCATCGTGCCTGCCGCGATTGAGGCGACGGATGCTTTTTCAACGATTCGTACGTTATCGGCTACGTGCCGATAAGGAGTGTTTTATGGAATACATCGCTACAAGGGTGAGGCTGTTCAGCTTTTCCTGTGCGGTAGGGGTTCTGGCGGTGCTGTCGGACAATGCCCTGGCCAATTGTTATTTCACCAATGGCCCGACGTCGGCGCTGACGCGTACGGTGAGTTTCGGAACGGTGAGTGTTCAACGAGACGCCCCGGTCGGGACGGTACTGGCATCGGCCAACACCGGCGCCTATAACGGCGGGGTTGCTCATTATGGCTGCAGTGTCCCCTTCACCCACCGTTATCACATGGAGATGTTCAGCACGGTCAGCAGTTATGGCAATGGCGTGTATAACACCAACATAGCGGGGGTCGGCGTACGGGTGCGTAACTACGCGAACAGGAACTTGCCGTTTGATACCCCGTATGGAGGAAATATCATTGTCTTGATCCCCGATATTCGCGTGCAGCTGATAAAAACCAGGCCCGGTGCGGTCGGGGCCGGTGTTCTGACCAACGGGCGCTTGATCTCTGGCAGCATCGTTAATCAGTTTTACGGTGCCTACGCCAGCCTGGCTGGTGTCAACACCATCGTCCCCGTGGCGTGCTCCGTCACCAATGCCGCTATCCCCGTGTCCATGGGCAATGTGCCGCGCAGCCTGTTCAACGGCCCCGGCAGCATGGGGGCTGCGGTCAACTTTTCCATCCCGCTCAACTGCGATGCCAACACCCGGGTCGGCCTCACCCTGGAGGGTACGGCGCACCGTTCTGGCATCGCCGGAGTGCTGGCACTGAATACCTCATCCTCCGCAGTTGCCACCGGCCTGGGTGTACGGCTTTTTTACAACAATGCGCCGGTCGCTCTCAGAACACGCATCAACGTGGGCACCGTGGCCAGTAACGGCCCGTACGCTATCCCGTTGATGGCGCGTTACTACCAGACCGATTCTGCGGTCACTGCGGGTGAGGCCAACAGCACCGCGACGTTTACCCTGACCTACAACTGACGCAGGCCCATGCAGCCGCTACCGGGGTGGCTTCAACGCATCCCGAACTTCTCCAGCGTCGGCGCCAACCCCAGCAAATCAACCGTACTTTTACCCGCCTCGAGCCCCGCACGAATCCCGTCTTCCTTATCCTCGCGGCTGCGACTCAGGCGAATCACTTCCTCGACGCGCGCCTGCTCCACCACCACCAGGCCGTCGCGGTCGCCGACGATGATATCGCCCGGGTTAATGTGTACGCCGCCAATCACGATGGGCACGTTAACCTTGCCCGGCTGGCACTTGTTGGTGCCCTTGATGCTCAGGCCGCGAGAGAAGGTCGGGAAGCCCATGTCGATGATCGCATTGGCGTCGCGCACGGCACCGTTCATCACCAGGCCGACGATCCCGAGTTTCTGCGAAGCCAGGGTCAGCAGGTCGCCCCACGGGCCGGCTTCCATAAAGCCCTTGGCGTCGACCACCAGCACATCACCAGGCTTGGCTTTGGTCAGGGCGTAGTGGATGGCAAGGTTGTCGTCGGGGCGGCAGTCCACGGTCAGGGCCGGGCCGGCCAGGCGCAGGCTCGGGTCGACCGGGCGCAGGCCGCTGTCCAGTGCGCCGGTCTGGCCCTGGGCTTCGTGGATGGTGGCGGTGCCCAGTTGTTTGAGGGTGTCGAGTTGGTCTTGGGTGATAGGCATGGTCGTGTCCGTTTTTATTGGCGTGGGGTTCAAGCGCTGGGGGTGTGGCGGCCAAGCCAGTCCAGTGCCTGGGCGAGGCTTGGTTTTTCTTCGGTGATCGGTTCCAGGGCGAGGCCTGCGCTGCTGTGGCTGAAGCGCTGGCGCACGCCGCCGAGCACACTGCTGGCAATGCCCAGCGAGGCCAGCTGGCGCTCGGCTTCTTCGACTTCATGCAAGCGCCGCGTGGCATGCACCACGTGGGTCGATACGAGCATTTCGAGGAAGGCGGGCAGGGGCGCCTCGTCGATATCCGCGAGCACTTCATAGAGCGCCGGGCGCAGTTGCTGGCGCTCGGCACCCAGCAGTACTTCCACGGCCAGCGCTTCCACGCCTTTGGTGAATACGCTGCGCAGGATTTTCAGCGTGATGGCATCGCCGGGTTGGCTGTCGGGCAGGGCGCGTGCACGGGCGCCGGCGGTGTTCAGCAATGCCACCAAGGCACTCGCCTTGGCGCCGGCGCACAGCAGCGGGGTAAGTTCGCGCAGGTAGGCAATGGCGCCCATGATTGCGACGTCCACGTAATCCACCTGTTGCTGCGCGGCCTCGCTACCGGCGATACGTTTGCGCTCGGGCGCAGCGGTGGTGAGGTCGGCGAACAGCGCGCCGGGCTTGAGGTGCGCCAGGCATTCGCGGGTCACGTCCAGGGACTGGGTGCCCACCACGCAACTCAGCACACAATCTGACTCGGCCAGCCACGGGCCAATGGAGGTGTGAATCTGCACGCCCAGCTCGTCCGCCAGGCGTTGCGCCGCCGGGGCAATGCGCTGCTCGCAGAACAGCAGTTGCACCGTGGTGGTGTTGGCCAGGGTCTGGGCATAGCAACGGCCCACTTCGCCGAGCCCTACGATTGTTATTTTCATGTCGCCTCCGGTTTCAGGTGGCAATACAATTAAAATACAATTTGAGTGATTGCAAACGATTTCTGTACAAAGTGCCTGAGTGGCACGCTGTCATTGGCGCGTCGCAGGCCTCAGAATCCAGCGCGAGTACCCCGGGGCAGCGTCCTGACAACCATCGACACAGAAGGCAAGCATGGCCAACGATCTCATCTACGAAACCTTGCGCAACCGCATCATCGCCGGCCAGTACGAGCCCGGCACACAGCTCAAGGAAGAACCGCTGGGCAAGGAGTTCGGCCTGAGCCGCACGCCGGTCAGGGCGTCGCTGAAGAAGCTGGTGGATGACGGGCTGGCGGTGATCGAGGCGAACCGTGGGGTGTTCGTGGCCGGCTGGACCCAATGGGACCTGGAAGAAATGTTCAGCTTTCGCGAGCTGCTCGAACCGCATGCCGCCATGCTCGCGGCCCAGCGCGCGACCCCGCAGGACGTGGTCGAGCTGCACAGCATCAACGCGCAGATGGCCGCCGCCATTGCCGGCAAAGGCCCCGACGTGACCCTGCGCGTGCAAGAGGCCAACCGTGCGTTCCATGCCCAGGTGCTGGAGACCGCCCGCTCGCAGCGGCTCAAGTCGATGCTCGCCACCTTGATCGACATGCCGGTGATCACCCGTTCGTTTTTCCTCTACCGCCCGGCCGACCTCGAACGCAGCCTGCAGCAGCACCTGGACATCACCTACGCCATCGAGCAGAACGACGGCGAGTTGGCCCGCCACGCCATGCAAACCCATATCCGCATGGCCTACCTGCGCTTTATGGCGCGGCGCAGTGAGTCGCCCGTCCGTCGATAAAAAAACACAAAACTAAAACAATATGCGTTAGAGTCGGCGCCACGATACCGGGCAATGACTCCTGCCTGACCTTCACAAGGACCCGTCGCAACACCTGACGTGAGGCTTTCACAAAAGCCTCAGCGGGAGCCTGCACCCCGGATTCGGCACACACGGCACATTCCAATAATAAAATCAGGTATCCCGTATGAGTACTCAGGGCTCCACCACTGAAAAACCGTCGCGTTTTCGCTGGGTCGTCGCAGGGTTGTTCTTCCTTGTGTACACCGTGGCGTCGGCCGACCGCGCCAACCTGGGCGTGGCCTTGCCGTTTATCCGCGAGGAATACCCGATGACCAACGCCGAAGCCGGCGCGTTGTTGAGCGTGTTCCTGCTGGCCTACGCCTTGGCGCAGATTCCCTCGGGCTTTGCCTCCAGCCGTTTCGGGGTGCGCAAGATCTTCTCGTTTTCGATGATTGCCACCTCGGTGTTCACCGCGCTGATGGGCACCGTCAATTCGGTGCTGGCCTTGAAGATCTATCGTTTTGCCCTCGGTGTTGCCGAAGGCCCGTTGCCGATTGGCATCGCCTCGACGATCAACCAATGGTTCCCGGCGAAAGAGAAGGGCACCGCCACCGGGATTTTCCTGGCAGCGGTCAAGTTCGGCCCGGTGATCGTGCCGCCGCTGTGTGTGGCGATTGTGGCGATGTGGGGCTGGCGCGAAATTTTCTACATCTTCGCCGTGCCAGGGATTCTGCTGTCCATCGCCTGGTACTTCCTGGTGGCCAACCAGCCGGCGCAAAGCCGCTTTGTAAACGCGGGTGAGCTGGCGCATATCACCGATGAAACCAACAACGTCATCACTCAGAAAACCGAAGGCGCCCAACGCCACTTCAAGCGCCTGGACCGCTTTATCCGCGTGCGGCAGGTAGCGCCCATCGCCACCAGCCGTGGCCTGTTCAAGTCCTGGAACGTGGTGGGGTGCGCCCTGAGCTACAGCTTCCAGGTGGGCATCACCATGGTGCTGTTGTCGTGGATTCCCACCTACCTGATGACGGTCAAGCAGTTCTCGATCATGAACATGGGCTTTGTCTCCGCGGCGCCCTGGGTGGGCGCGATCTGCGGCAACCTGCTTGGCGGGATCCTGTCCGACCGCGTGCTGGGCAAGCGCCGCAAGCCGGGGATGATGCTCTCGGCGCTGGCCACGGTGGGCACCATGTACGCGCTGATCAACTCGCCGAATGACCCGACCCTGTATGCCGCGTTGTTGTTTCTGACCGGCACGCTGATCAGCATCGGTTACTCGTCCTACATGGTTTATCCGATGGGCCTGGCCACCAAGAAGACCTTTCCGATTGCCAGTTCCATCGTCAACATGGGCGGGCAGTTGGGCGGCGCGGCGGCGCCGTTCCTGGTGGGTTTGCTGCTCGATAGTTACGGTTGGTCCCAAGTGTTCCTGTTTATGGCCATCGGTTCGTTCGCCAGTTTCCTGGTGTTGCTGACCATTGCCGAGCCGGTGCCGGTCAGCCAATGACCTGCATATTTTTAAAGTATCCAAACCCCGTTATTTAGATATTTTTCATAGGTGGACAGCACTGGTAGGCTCGTAAAAAAACAAGAGAAGTGCCCGGCCATGTTCATAAGCCTGTCCACCAAACCCTTCACCACCCTCCTGGCCACGTTGGCGCTGATGGGCACCATGAGCAGTTGCGCCAAGGTCGACGTACACAGCGAAGGCGTGGGCAAGCCCGACGTCGACGCACGCCAGGTGCTGCGCCTGGGCCACGACGGGAATGCCTACCCGTTCCTGGTCTACGCCAACGCCGATCTGTACAACCCGCCCAGTTCCATCGAACGCGCCGTGGTGATCCTGCATGGCGTGCAGCGTGACGGCGACCAGTACTTCAACACCGGCCGCACGTTGCTCGGCAATGCGCAGCTGCAAAATACCCTGTTGCTGGCGCCGAACTTCCTCACCCCCACCGACTCGGGCATCAGCGACGACATGCCGCTATGGCCGCGTGACAAATGGATGCACGGCATCGAATCGCAATACGGCCACAAGGGCATCCCGGCGTTCCAGGTGCTCGACGACCTGGTCGCCTACCTGTCCGACCGCCAGCGCTACCCCGCCCTCAAGGAGATCGTGATGGTCAGCCACTCGGCGGGCGCGCAGTTGATGCAGCGCTACGCCGTGGTGAATGACCTCGACGGCGGCCTCAAGGCCCACGGCCTGAGCATTCGTTATGTGGTCGCCAGCCCGTCCAGCTATGTGTACTTCGAGGAAAGCCGCCTGCAAGACGGCGTGTTCAAGCCGGTGGTGACCGTCATGTGCCCCAGCTACAGCCGCTACCGCTACGGCCTCGACGGCGCCCCCGCGTACCTGTTGAAGCAGCACCTCACCAGCCGCCAGGTGTTTGCCCGCTATGCCGCGCGGGACATCACCTACCTGGTCGGCGCCCAGGACAACAACCCCACCAGCCGCGTGCTCGACAGCTCCTGCGGTGCCGGTTACCAGGGCGCCACGCGGCTCGAACGCCAGTTGAACTACGTGAGCTACGAGCAGTTCCTGTCCGGCCAATGGCAGATTCCGCTGCGCCACCCACAGCACACCATCCCGGGGATCGGCCACAACGCCGCGCGCCTGCTGGGTGATAAAGCGGTGGCGCGCATGCTCTTTCCCTAAGCCAACACCCTGCGCTGCGTCTCGATAAAAACAATAAGAGAACTGTATGAGCCCAAACCTCCCCACCACCCGGGCGCCCCGCGCCTGGGGGCCTGGCGCGTTGTCGCTGCTGGCCGTTGCCTTGCTTGCTGCCCACGCCCAGGCCGACACGCTGCCGTCGTCCGGTACGCTGTTCGACAACAGCCGCTCGGTGCTGCGTCCCACCGATAACGTGCAACCGGCCCCGCCGGGCAGTGTGCGCATCGAAAGCCAAAGCGACGAGCCCGCGCGCCAGGCCAGCACCTCGCCCCTGCAATTGCAGGTGAAGGGTTTTGTGCTCAAGGGCAACCGCGAATTTAACGACGCCCAGCTGCAAGCCGTGCTGCAACCCTATGTGGGCAAGACCCTCGGCCTCGACGGCCTGCGCGATGCGGCGGCGCAGGTCACGGCGTTGTACCGGGCGCGCGGTTACCTGGTGGCGCGGGCCTATCTGCCGGCCCAGGACATCCAGAACGGCCAAGTCACCGTGGGCATTGCCGAAGGCATCATCGGCCAGGTCAGCACCTTGCCGGACGCCAATGTGCGCCTGCGCCCCGGCGTGCAGCAGCAGTTCGTCAACGCGCTGGCGGCGGGCACCATCATTCGCGAGCAAGACCTGGAGCGCGTGCTGCTGCGCCTGTCCGACATCACCGGGGTGTCTGTGCACGCCATCCTGCGCCCGTCGCAGCAACCCGGCGCCGCCGACATTGTGCTCAAGCTCAGCGAAATGACCGCCTGGACCGCCCGCGCCGCCATCGACAACTACGGCAACTACTACACTGGCGCCAACCGCCTCACCTCCAGCGTCAGCCTCAACGATGCATTGGGCCTTGGCGACAGCTTTACCGTCACCTCGCAGAACACCTTCGAAGGCCTGGACATCAAGGGCGTCGGCTATCAGCAGCCGTTGGGCGCCAGCGGTATTTCGGTGGGCGCCAACTACGCCGAGCTGGAATACAGCATCGGCAAGAACCTCAAGGGCCTGAATGCCGGCGGCACCGCCGAGGTCTCCTCGGTGTTTATCAACAGCGCCTTGCTGCGTTCGCGTGACAGCAATATCAGCTTCAACCTGGCCGAAGACCACCGGCGTTTCGAGGATTCGGCGGGCGGTTTTACCGTGAACAAATCCGCCGTGTTGCGCAGTGCCACGCTGTACGGCAACTGGCGCGATGACTGGCAGGGCAACAACGCCTGGAGCCTGGCGTACGGCATCGGCGACCTGGACAAAAATACCCCCGCCGATGCCGCGCTGGATGCACTCACCGCCAATGCCGCCGGGCGCTACAAAAAGGCCAATGTGAATTTCAGCCGCCTGCAGTACCTGGGCAACGGCTATTCATTGTTCGGTTCTTTGACCGGCCAGTGGGCCGACAAGAACCTCGACGCCTCAGAAAAACTCAGCCTCGGCGGCCCCAATGGCGTGCGCGCCTACCCGGTCGGAGAAGTGGCCGGCGACGAAGGCCTGCTGGGCCGTCTGGAGCTGCGCAAATACCTGGGCCGCGTCCACGGCGCGATTGCCGAGGGCACGCTGTTTGCCGATGCGGGCAAGGTCAAGGTCAACAAGCAGCCGTGGGACGCCAGTGAAAACACCCTCACGCGCTACGGCTACGGCGTGGGCCTGAATCTCTATCACCGCGACCTGGTGATGAACACCAGCCTGGCCTTTTCGCCGGGCGCCGACCCCACCAGCGACGACCGCGCGGCCAAGCGCCTGTGGTTCTCGATCTCCGGTTCGCCCCAGGCGTTTGCCGGGCTGGCCAGCGATATCGGCTCCAAGGGCGAAGACTTCGAAGTGGCCGAAACCGATACGGTGTTCTACGGCAATATCGGCATCGTCCCCGAATACGTCGACCGGCGCGGCGCCACGCCCAACGGGCCCAACGACCAGAGCCGCCTGGGCAACCCCAACGGGCGCAACATGGCGAGCTTCTGGCGCGCCCGCGACAACGTCTCGGCCATCGGCGTGCACGGCGGCTACGGCCTTACCGAGGACTGGAAACTGCTGTGGCAACTCGAATACGGCATCTCGATGAACTACACCGAGAGCAGCGATGAGTCGGTGGTCAAATCCGCCTCCCCGAGCACCAAGTTGCGCAACACCGGCGCGGCGTTCAACAACACCGATTACGGCACGCTGCTGTATGGCGTGTGGGACATGCCGATGAAAGAGGCGACCACCAGCCTCGACCCGTTCAATGGCAAGACCAGCGCTGCGTACTTCAACATCATCGGCTCGCCGGGCTTCAGCGCCGGCTTGTCGACCAACGTCAACGGCCCGCAAAGCTACAACGACACGTCGGTGAATGGCGATGCCGCCTTCAACCGCCGCCAGGCCGGGGTGGTGCAGTACTGGACGCCGGAATGGAACGGCCTGCAACTCAAACTGGCCTATTCGAACAACGGCTTGAGCGCCGCCAGCGATGTGGACAAGGGCTACATCTACGGCAGTAGCCTGGTCTGGAACTACCGCGGCTTCACCGCCGTGGTGGCCGCCGAGCGGCATATCAACTACTTCGGCATCACCAACCTGAGCCGCAACGCACGGGGGGTGGGCAGTACCACTCATGTCACCGATGGCACCACGTCGGATGATTTCAGCTTCCGTTATGGCCTGGCCTACACCTTCGGCAGCACCACGCTGTCGGCGATTGCCGATGACCTGTCGTACTCCGAAGACGGCGTGATCAATAACAGCACCACCTCCAGTGACCTCTCCGAATACCGCCGCCGCGCCTACCTGCTCGGCGTATCCCACAAGATCGGCGCGTGGCGCTTGAAGGCCAGCTACGGCAAGGCCCTCAAGGGCTCGTGCGAGATGATCCGCGCCACCCCGATCGACTGCGACACCCACGGCATGGGCGCGACGCAATACGCCATCGGCGCCAACTACAAGCTGACCAAGAACATCGACGTGTTCAGCCAGTACGTACTGCTGAAAAACAATTCCCTGGCCAACTACAACTTCGCCCTCACCGGCGTGTATGCGGCCACGGGCTACTCGCCGGGCGTGGGCACCACCATCAGCGCCATCGGCACTGGCATCAACTATTCATTCTGAGGAGCAGGCCATGAGCACATCATCGATTCACACCGCGCTGCCTGTACTCAAACCCCTGAGTTTTGCCGTGCTCTGCGCCCTCTACGGCCTGGTGCCGCTGCCCGCCATGGCGCTGGACAACAACGCCTTGCCCACCAACGGCCAGGTGGTCGCCGGCAGCGGCAGCATCAGCAGCAACGGCAACGTGCTCACCGTAAACCAGGGCAGCGACCGCCTGATCGCCACCTGGGACACGTTCAATATCGGCAAGAATGCCCAGGTCAATTTCCTCCAGCCCGGCGCCTCTTCGGTGGCGCTCAACCGCGTGACCGGCAGCGACGGCTCGCAGATCCTCGGGCACCTGAATGCCAACGGCCAGGTGTTCTTGATCAACCCCCAGGGCGTGCTGTTTGGTGCCGGCTCCATGGTGGATGTGGGCGGGCTGGTCGCCAGTTCGTTGAACATCTCCAACAGCGATTTCATGGCCGGCAAACACGTATTCGCCGGGCAGGGCGGCGGTGCGGTGGTCAACCAGGGCACGATCAGCGCGCGGGACGGCGGCAGCGTGGCGCTGCTCGGCAGCCAGGTGCGCAACGAGGGCACGGTGGTCGCGCGGCTCGGCTCGGTGGTGCTCGGCGGTGGTGAAAAAATCACCCTGGATTTCACCGGCGACGGCCTGATCAATGTCGAGGTGAATGACCCGGCCATCGGCGCCAGTGTGATCAACCGTGGGCTGCTCAGCGCCAACGGCGGTGCGGTGACCATGACCGCCCGCGATTCTCAGGCCATGCTCGGCAACGTGGTCAACAACGAGGGCGTGATCGAGGCGCGCAGCTTGCAGCAGCGCAACGGCCGCATCATCCTCGATGGCGGCGACAGTGGCGTGGTGGTCAACAGCGGCGTGCTCGACGTGTCGGGCAAGCAGACCGGTGAGCGCGGCGGCAACGTGACCATGACCGGGCAGTACGTGGGCCTGTTCGACAGCGGGCGCATCGACGCCGACGGTGACCTCGGCGGCGGCACCGTATTGATGGGCGGCGACTACCAAGGCAGCGGCAACCTGCACCAGGCCGACAGCACCTTCATGGGCAGCGATGCTCGCATCAGCGCGAATGCCTTGAGCAGCGGTGACGGCGGCAAAGTGATCCTGTGGTCCAAAGACAACACCCAGTTCTATGGCGATATCAGCGTGCGCGGCGCCGGCCGGCAGGGGCGCGGCGGGCTGGTGGAAACCTCCGGGCATGCGCTGGATATTGCCGGCATCGTCGACCTCAGCGCGGTGTCGGGGCAGGGCGGCACGTGGCTGATCGACCCGTTCAACATCAATATCACCAACGGCGCCAGCACCGGCACGTCCAGCAGTTCGCCATTCACGCCGAATGCCGGGGCCAGTTCCAACTTGAGTTCGGCGACCCTCAACGCGTCGCTGTCCGAGGGCGCGAATATTCTGGTGACCACCTCCAACGGCGCCGGCACCTCGGGGGACATCAACGTGCTGTCCAACGTCAAGGGCGTGGGCAACGCGACCCTGACCTTGCAGGCCCACCGCAATATCGTGATGACCAACACCAGCATCAGCAATGGCACCGGCAAGACGCTGAACGTGTCGCTGGTGTCCAACTTCAACAACAGCGGCAATGGCTCGGTGGCCCTGAGCAACGCGAGCATCAGCACCAACGGCGGCAACCTCACCCTCAGCGGCGCGGTGGACCCGGCAACGTCCTGGGCCAGCACCAACGTCAGCAATGGCGTGGGCATTTCGTTGACCAACGGCACGCGCCTGAGCACCAGCGGTGGCGATATCACCTTGCGTGGCGCCACTTCCTCAAGCCTGGCCGCAGGCTCCACCGCTACCGCCATCAATATCAGCCGCAGCACCCTGGACGCCGGTGGCGGCAACATCAGCATCACCGCCGTGCAGGCCAGCAGCACTGGCAGCGGCGACGCCTTCGTGCTCACCGGCGCCAGCAACATTCTCACCTCGGGCGCGGGCTCCATCACGGTGGACAGCACCAACCTGGGCAGCGGCAATGGCACACGAATCTTCAGTACCAGCAACACCATCGCGGCCACCGGCAGCGGAAATGTCACCGTGCGCGGCCGTGCGGTTTCCGGCAGCGGCGTGCTGGTGTGTTCGACGGCGGCGACCTCCACCCAAACCCTTAGCGTGGGCAGCGGCACCTTGACCGTCCAGGGCTCGGCCGACTCGGGCCGCGGCGTGTTCCTCGCGGCGTCCACCACGGGGGTGGTGACCCTCGGCGCGGGCGCCGGCGGCGATATTTTCATCGATGGCCGCAGCGCCGGCGACTCGGGTACGGTGGTCAACTCCACCGGCACCGGCTCGGTGATCAACCTCACCACCCAGGACGGTGACCTGACCTTGAGCGGCACGTCTGGCCCAGCCTCCGGCGCACCGGGCCTGAGCCTGCGCAGCGGCGCATCGGGGGCGGGCAATGGGGTGAATATTCTCTCCAACAGCGGCGATATCCGCCTGGCGGGCACCGCGCAGGGCTCGGGGGCCGGCGTGTCGTTCAACGCCACCAATGCGCGCGGTTTCAACAACGTGATGACCGGCGGCAGCGGCAACCTCACCGTCACCGCACGCAGTGCCGGCGGCGCCGCGTTGAGCTTCGACAACGGCACCAACACCCTGCAAGTGCTGGACGGCACCTTGCGCCTGGACCTCGATACGCCGACCGGCAATTACCTCAACGGCGCAGCGTCGATCACCGCCGCCGGCAATGGCGCGGTGTTGATCAGTCGCGGTGGGTTGATCCACAACAGCTTGCTTGAAACCAGCACCGAACCCACCCGCCAATACCAGCAAAGCCAGGCGGTCGGCGGCGCCTGGAGCCAGCCGCTCAAAGTGCGTAGCACCGACGCCAACGCGGTGCAGATCGACGTGGAGCGGCCGCTATGAGCGAGCCACGCTTTTCCCTCGAGGCCTTCGAATACCTGTGCTACACCCGCGACCACGAAGGTGGCGCCCGTGAGCTGGTGCGCTTGCTGCAATTGATCGACCGCAACTACGGCAAATTGTCCGAGCAGTTCTCCCTGAGTGTGTCGCCAGCGATTACCCCGGGCGAGCTGGAAAGCCATGTGCTCACGCGCCTGACCTGCGCGATCACCGCGCTGTTTTCCGACCCAGGTTTCAGCCTCAGCCCCGGTGGTTTTGGCCAATTGATCAACCTGCAACGCTGGCTGTCGTCGCTGTTCGCCGCCAGTGCGTTTATCAACTGCGACCACATCCTGCGCGCGTTGAACCTGCTCGGGCCGGCCGGCAGCGACTACCGCCTCAGTGAGCAGAACCTGGTGAAATTCTGCCTGCTGTACTCGCCCGAATCCCAGTTGCCGCTGGACGTGGATTTGCTGTGGGCGCAGAACCCCAGCATGGCGGCGGCGTTGTTCATGGCGCTGATGTCGCCGCGTTTTCTCGGCACCCCGGCCGCGCACTCCAAGCGCGAGGCCTTGCTGGCCTGGCTGCCGGGGCGCCTGGAGCAACTGGACAGCCTGGACGCGCTGCCGCTGAACGTGCTGCATGACGTGTACATGCATTGCAGTTACGCCGACCTGCCCGAGCGTCACCGCATCAAGGCGTCGATCAATGTGCTGATCGAACGCAAACTGGCCAGCGTCAACCTCCACAGCGTGCCCGCAGGCGTTGCGCCGCCGCGCAGCAAGCCGCTGATGCTGGTGTTGCTGGAATGGTTCTCCGGGGGGCATTCGATCTACCGCACCCACTCGCTGACGCTGCAGGCGGCGCGCCGGGATTTTCACGTGGTGGCCATGGGGTACGCGGCCAACGTGGATGCCCTTGGGCGCGAGGTGTTCGATGAGTTTATCGAGTTGTCCGAGCCCGATGACCTGTTCGCCTGCTTGCGCCAGATCGGCGCGCTGGCCACCTCACGTCAGCCCGAGGTGTTCTACCTGCCCAGCGTCGGCATGTTCCAGATCACGATGTTTGCCAGCAACCTGCGTTTTGCGCCGTTGCAGGTGGCGGCGTTGGGGCACCCGGCGACCACGGCGTCGCGGCATATCGACCTGATCAGTGTGGAAGAGGATTTTGTTGGCGACCCGGCTTGCTTCACCGAGCGCCTGTTGAAACTGCCCGCCAATGGGCAGCCGTATCGGCCGTCGGCAATTGCCGTGGACCTGCCCCGCGTCACGCGTGAGGACGCGGGCTGGGTCAATATCGCCGTGGCCGCGACCACGATGAAACTCAACCCCACCTTCCTGCGCGCCTGCCAGGCGATTGCCGTGCGCACCTTGCACAGCCACGGCAAGCGCGTGCGCTTTCACTTTTTGGTGGGGCAGGCCCAAGGGTTGCTGTTCCCGCAACTGGTGCGTTTGATCGAGCGCTACGTGGGCGACGCCACCGTATACCCGCACCAGCCCTACGCCGATTACATGGCCACGCTGAACCGCTGCGACCTGTTCCTCAGCCCGTTCCCGTTCGGCAACACCAACGGCATTATCGACGCGCTCACCGTGGGCCTGCCGGGCGTGTGCAAGACCGGCCCGCAGGTGTTCGAGCATATTGACGAAGGGCTGTTCCGCCGCGTGGGGCTGCCGGAGTGGAGCATTGCGCAAACCCATGAGCAGTATGTGCAAGCCGCCACGCGCATGGCCGGGGATTTTGCCGAGCGCAGCCGGTGGTATCGGCACCTGGAAAGCAGTGCGCCGTTGGAGGTGTTGTTCCGGGGTGAGCCTCACTCATTGAGTGAGGCGTTGTTGGCCAGCCTTACCAGCGATAGGTCAACGAACTGACCAACTGACGCTCATCGCCATAACGGCAAATCGCGAATTCGCAGTAGGTGTAGCGTTTGTTGGTGACGTTATTGGCGTTGAGCGCGACTTCCCAGTGCGGGTCGATCTCGTAGCTGGCGCGGGCGTCGTACAGGGTGTAGGCGGGCATTGACGACGGTACGCCCGAGGCCTGGGTGGTGCCCTTGTAGCGGGCGCCACCGCCGATGCGCAGTTGCGGAATGCCCAATGCGGCCAGGCGGTAATCAGCCCAGAGGGCGGCCTGGTGGTAGGGCGTGTCTTCGCTGCGTTGGCCGATTTCGCTGGCCGTGTTGCTTTTGGTGATGCGCGCATCGATGTAGGCGTAGGACGCAATCAGGCTGAGGTTGGGCGTGACTTCGGTCTTGGCTTCCAGCTCGAAACCACGGGAGCGTACCTCGCCGGTTTGCACGAATTCGGTGCTGTCGGTCGGGTCCGGGGTGAGCACGTTTTTCTGCTCAAGCTGGTACACCGCCGCGCTCAACAGCGTGGCGCTGCCTTCGGGCTGGTAGCGGATGCCGACCTCATACTGTTTGCCCTGAGTGGGGACAAAGGCTTGCCCATCTTTGGTGGCGCCGGCGGCGGGGAAGAAGGACTCGCTATAGCTTACGTAAGGCGCCAGGCCGTTGTCGGCCTTGTACACCAGGCCCGCGCGCCAGGTGGTGGCCGAGTCGTTCTGGCCGGTGGTCTTGCCGTCGCGGAAGGTTTGGGTGTCCAGGTTGGCCCAGTCATGGCGGCCGCCTAACAATACGATCCAGTGTTCATCGAACTTGATCTGGTCCTGGAAATAGATGCCCTTTTGCAGGGTATCGACCTGCGAGCCACGGTCGGTGGCGGGGTTTTTATTGACCACCACCGGCTGGCCATATTGGTAGGTCGCCAGGTTCAGCGACGGCGCATTGCCGCGAAAGTTATGCGAGTCGTAGCTGGTGTCATAGCCATCGAAGCCCAGCAGGAAGGTGTGCTGCCAGTCGCCGAACTGCCATTTGCTTTCGATATTGGTGTCGCTGGCCAGGCCCCGCGAGCGCTCTTCGCGGTCGCTGTATTGGCGGCGCAGGATGCCGCCGCTGAGCGCCGTGCCGATGCCGGCGGTGTTCACTTGCAGGTAGCGCCACGTCACGTTCGACTGGTAGTAACGCAGCTTATTGCTGATGCGCGTGTGCTCATCGAAGCGGTGCTCGAACTCATAGCCCAGCGCCGACATCTCGCCGTTCATTTCGTCGTAGTCCGGCTCGCCGATAAAGTCGTGGCGGCCGATCTGGAACCGGCCGCTGCCCACGCCCTTGGTCAGCTGGTAGGGCAGCGGTGCGGAGAAGCCGGTTTCGGTCTTCTGGTAGAACGACAGCAGGGTCAGCGAGGTGTCGTCGTCGGGCCGCCAGGTCAGGGCCGGGGCCACGTAGACCTTGTCGTTGTTGATATGGTCGGCGGCGGTGTCGCTCTTGCGGTCGAGCAGGGTCAGGCGGTAGCTCAAGGTGTCGCTGTCGCCCACCGGGCCGGTGAAGTCGGCGGACAGCTGCTTGCGGTTGTTCTGCCCGGCTTGCAGGTTGACCTCATGGTAAGGCGTCTGGCTCGGGCGTTTGCTCACGGTGTTGATCAAGCCGCCCGGCGAGAGTTGGCCATACAGCACCGACGCCGCGCCGCGAATCACCTCGGCGCGTTCCAGGCCATAGGGTTCCTGCACACCGTCATACGAGTTGTTCTGCAGACGCAAGCCGTCGCGCAACGAGCCGCCGGTGGCGGATTCCACATCGAAACCACGAATGCGGAAGCGGTCCGAGGTGCGGTTGAAGCTGGTGGGCTGGCTGGTGAAACCCGGGGTCAGGTCGAGGGTCTGCGAGAGGGTTTCCGATTGGCGATCGCGGATCTCGTCGCTGGTGACCACCGACAGCGATTGCGGGGTTTCGATGATCGGTGTGTCGGTCTTGGTCGCGCTGAGGTTGCGCGTGGCCACGTAGCCCTTGACGTGCTCGGTGCTGCTTTCTTCGAGCCGGCCGGTGATGGCGGTGGGGCCCAGTTCCAGCGAGCCGCTGGTGTTGGCCGGCAACAGCACGTAGCCATTGGCACCTTGCACCGCCTGCAAGCCGCTGCCGCTGAGCAATTGGGCGAAGCCCTGGGCCACCGCGAAGTCACCTTGCAGGCCGGCGGTATTCAGGCCGGCGACGGTCTTGCTGTCGAACAGCAGCGCCACCTGGGCCTGCTGGGCAAACAGGTTGAGTGCCGGGCCCAGTGGGCCGGCGGCGATTGCGTAGCGCGCCGCCTCTTGCGCCGCCACCGGGCTGCTGAAAGCCAGGCTCAGCGCAGCCAGGCTGGCCAGGTTGATCGCCAGGGCGAGGGGTAAGGGAGAACGCTTGAAGTGGCGCGGCATGGAAGAATTTCCTGTTATTTGAGGTGCTTTCTTCCTTGACGGGGCAGTGGCAAAAAGCGGAACCCGGGCCGCGAAACTATTTTTCCTGGCGTTCGATCTGCAACCACAACGGGCTGTACGCGCGGATACGCACCGGCAGGCCGTCGGCGATCAATTGCAAGGCGCGACGCGGGTTATCCAGCGGCAACACGGCAGACACACGCAGGTCGGCCAACTGTTGGCGGTCGAACTGCACATGGCCGCCGTACTGGCGCGCGAGTTCGTCGAGCACTTCCGGCAGGGGGCGGTCCTGCACCACCAATTGATGGTGTTTCCAGGCGGCGTCGGTGGCGCGTGGGTCGATCCTGCCTAGCAGCTTTACCGCGCTCGGGGTAATGCGCGCCTGCTGGCCGGCGCTGACCTGCACGTCATCATGCTGGCTGGCGTCGGTGGCGGCGACGCTGGATTCGAGCATGCTCAGCAGCGTGCCCGGCGCCTCGCGCTTGACCGTAAAGCGCGTGCCGAGGGCGCGCATCTGGCCGTCGTCGGTGACCACCGTAAACGGCCGCGTCGCGTCGTGGGCCACTTGTACCAGGATCTCGCCGCGCAGCAAACGCACCTGGCGCTGCTGGCCGTTGAAGCTCAGGTCCACGGCGCTGTTGCCGCTGAGGGTCAGTTGCGAGCCGTCTTCCAGCTTGAGCTGTTGCCACTGCGCCGGCGCGGTGCGCTGGTCGGCCAGCCAGTAGTTCGGTGGGTAGGCCCGCAATGCCAGGGCCACCGGCAACGCCACCAGCAAACCCAGCAGCACGCGGCCAGCCGGGTTGCGCCGGCGTACCCGCGCGGCTTCCAGTGCAGCCTGCACCGGGGCCTGCTGCGGGCGCAGGGCCTGCAAGCGCCCGACAAACCCCTGCAAGCGCTCAAAGGCCGCGCCATGCTGCGGGTCGGCGGCCTTCCAGCGCTCGAATTGCTGCTGCTCGCGCTCGCTGAGGTTGCCTTCATTGAGGCGGATCACCCAGTTGGCGGCCTGCTGGTCGAGGTCGTTGCTCATACGTCCAGCGCGTGGTTGCAGTGCATCAGGGCATTCATCAGGTGCTTGCGCACCATGCGCTCGGAAATCCCCAGGCGGCTGGCGATCTCGCTTTGGCGCAGGCCGTCGAGAAAGTACAGCAGGAACGCCTGCCGCGCATTCAGGGCCAGGCCGTCGAGCACGAAGGCGATCTGTTCGAGTGCTTCAAGGGTGACGAGGATCTGTTCCGGCGACTGCTGGCACTGTTCCATCATCTCGATGGTCAGCGCCAGCTCGCGCAGGTAGGCGTCTTCCAGCTGGCGGCGGCGCGCGCGGTCGATGATCAGGTGGCGCGCGGTGGTGGTGAGGAAGGCCCGGGGCTCACGCATGCCGCCGAGGGCATCGCGGGAGGTGAGAATTCGCATGAACGTATCGTGGGAAAGGTCCGCCGCATTCTGTGGGCAGCCAAGCTTTTTGCGCAGCCAGCCGAACAGCCAGCCATGGTGCTCGGTGTAGAGCGCCTGGACAGCCTGGTTCAAGGGGAGGTTTCTGGCCGACATGCTGGGATACGTCTGCGGATAAGAATTATTCGCAAGATTAGCGGTGTGCCATCAGCGAAAGCAAGCGTGGCCAGCAGCGTCGGCTGTATTTATGTGATCAGGGCTGATAAATCGGGCACTTGCGGCTGTTTGTGGATTTTTGCTGGCGTGTCGGGATGGATACGGATCCCCTGTGGCGAGGGAGCTTGCTCCCGCTGGGGCGCGAAGCGTCCCCGAGTCGGTTTATACAAGGCGGCTGCTGCGAAGCCCAGTGGGAGCAAGCTCCCTCACCACAACATGCTCCCTTGCAACCGGTGGGGTGATTGAGGCTGCCACATCCCAGGTCAGCAGCAGTTGCGTGATCGCTGCGTCGAGGGTGGCATGGGCTACGCCATCGCGAGCCAGTAGCGAAACCCCCTGCAAAAAGCTGTCGAACACGCTCGCCATCACCGCCGGCTGCGTCTGCGGCGGCAACTGGCCCAGCCGCACTGCGCGCTCCACACACGCGACGATCCCGGCTCGCGTACGCAGCCGCGATTGCGTCAAGCCGTCCGCCACCCGCGCATTCTCCGGGCTTGGCGCGCTCATCACGCCCAGCGCGACCATGCAGCCCTTGGGGTGCCCGTCTTCACACTGCATGCGGGTCGACTGGCGCAACGCGGTTTCGAGGGCCTTGCGCGGGGGCAGGCTGTCGTCCCACAGGCATTCGGTGACTTGGGCGTAGGTCGCCAGGTAGCGCTGCACACATTCATCGAACAGCGCCTCCTTGGAGCCGAATGCCGCGTAGAAACTCGGCGCGGAGATGCCGCCGCCCAAGCCGGCCTTGAGCTGGGCCAGGGACGTGGCGTCGTAGCCGTGCTGCCAGAACAGGTGCAAGGCCTGGTCTACCGCTTGGTCGCGGTCGAAATTACGGGGGCGGCCCATTTGTGCCATGGCTGATCTCCTGTGAAAACGAGATAGATACTAGTCGATACATAAGTCGTTGACAATGCGTGCTGCCTGCCTGCAACATTTGTATCGATCAGTACTTAAGTCTTGCCCAAGGAGTTTCCCGTGACCCCCTCACTCACTTTATCGGCCTCATCCGAGCGCCTGCCCATCGGCGCCTTGCTGGCGCTGGCCATGACCGGTTTTATCTGCATCGTTACCGAAACCCTGCCCGCCGGCCTGTTGCCGCTGATCAGTGACGGCCTGGCGATTTCGCCGTCGATGGCCGGGCAGATGGTCACCGCTTACGCGCTGGGCTCGGTGCTGGCGGTGATCCCCATGACGATCGCCACCCGTGGCTGGCGCCGGCGTAATGTGTTGCTGCTGACCATCGTTGGCTTTCTGCTGTTCAACTCGATCACGGCGTTGTCGTCGCACTATGGCGTAACCCTGGTGGCGCGGTTTTTTGCCGGTGTGGCGGCGGGGTTGGCCTGGAGCCTGCTGGCCGGTTACGCGCGGCGCATGGTTGCACCGCATCAACAGGGCAAGGCGCTGGCGTTGGCGATGGTCGGCACGCCGATTGCGCTGTCGCTGGGCGTGCCGCTGGGCACCTGGCTCGGCGGGCTGGTGGGTTGGCGCACCACTTTTGGCTTGATGTCGGCCGTGAGCATGGTGCTGATTGCCTGGGTGCTGGTGAAAGTCCCGGACTACGCGCCGCAGCCCGCGCACCAACGCCAGTCATTGCGCAACGTGTTGACCACCCCCGGGGTGCGCCCGGTGCTGGCGGTGGTGGTCAGCTGGATGCTGGCCCACAACATTCTCTACACCTACATCGCCCCGTTCGTGGCGCCGGCCGGCCTGGCCGAGCGTGTGGACCTGGTGTTGCTGGTGTTCGGGGTTGCGGCGTTGGCAGGCATCTGGATGACGGCCAAGCTGGTCGAGCCGTTGTTGCGTAACACCGTGCTGGTCAGCCTGGTGGCGTTTGCCGCCGTGAGCGTGGTGTTTGGCGTGCTCGGCAAGGTGCCGCAGGTGATCTACCTCGGGGTGGCGGTCTGGGGCCTGACCTTCGGCGGCGCCGCGACCCTGCTGCAAACCGCCCTGGCCGACGCGGCGGGCGAGGGCGCGGATGTGGCGTTGTCGCTGAACGTAGTGGCGTGGAACTGCGCAATCGCCGGCAGCGGCGTGGTGGGCGGGGTGTTGCTGGATAGTTGGGGGGTGGCGGCGTTTCCCTGGGCGATGCTCGGGTTGGTGCTGCTCGCGCTGGTGATCGCCTGGACGGCGCGGGCCCATGCTTTCAAACCGGGCAAGCGGTCTGTCGATGGGCCCGCGGTTGCGGGGCATTGAGCGCGCGGGTTTAAGCCAGCTTTACATTCATGGTAATGCGCGCGGTAAACACTTTGACGTCGCCTGCATCGAAGATGTCCACCGGCACGATCTTGTCCCCGGCCGTGTGCCAGTCGATGCCGCTGCCGTCGGCCACCGCGCGGACAGCGGTTTTTGCCTTGGCCAGGTATTCAACCGTCATGCCCTTGGGGATCCAGCGCGCGCCGGCGGGGATCGACACGTCGGTCATGGTGCCGCCGGCCAGTTCGGCGGCGTTGCACAGGGCAATGGCGTGCACCGAGGCGAGGTGGTTGGTGATTTCCTTGCGAAACGGCACTGTGACCACCGCGCGGTTCGGGCTCAGTTCAACGAACTCGGGCGTAACGGTGCTGAAGTACGGGGCCATCTGGCACACCATCTGGCTGAATGCGGCGGGCCCGGCGCTAGTGAACAGGTCGAGTGTCTGGCTCATGGGATATCCTCTTGTTGGTTTGACAGAATAATATTCTGTAACGGAACAATATTCCGTTGTCCTCGCGAGTGTCAACCCAAGCGATCAACCTATAAACTCTTTTTATTTGGCGCTTGTTTGCATGCACTCCATGGATCTGATCGAACGTACCTTCCCCGGCCGGCGCAGCGACCTCAAGCGCAGCATCCTGCGCGAGGCACTGGCGTGCTTTAACGAGGTGGGGATCGAGGCGACCAATATCGAAACCATTCGCGCGCGCTGCGACACCAGCGTGGGCGCCATCTACCATCACTTCGCCAGCAAAGAGGGGCTGGTGGCCGCGCTGTTGTTTGCCGCGCTGGAGGACCAGGCCACGCTGCGCGACAGCTACCTGCAAGGGGCAAGCACGGCGCGCGAAGGCGTGGTGGCGCTGGTGTACAGCTATGTCGAGTGGGTGGACGCGCAGCCGGAGTGGGCGCGCTTTGTGTTCCAGAGCCGCTTTGCGGTATCCAACGGGCCGTTCAAGGACGAGTTGGTCGCGCGCAACCGCCAGCGCAACCGCGAGTTGCAGGACTGGATGAACACCGAGGCGCGCAAGGCCGCGTTCAGCCATCTGCCCGCCGAGCTCATCCCTTCGTTGATCATCGGCGCCGCCGAAAGCTATTCACGTGCCTGGCTGTCGGCCAAGGTCAAGCAGAGCCCCCAGGCGTATCGCGAGTTGCTGGCTGAGGCAGCGTGGAATTCGATTAGGCAGGGCCAGCACTAAAGTGCAATGTGAGGGTCCATAGGTCCCGTTTGTCCCTCACGATAAGATTTGAAAAACATGCACTTACGCAACATTGCAGTCGGCCTGTCGGCCTTTTTTCTACTCGCCACCGGTGCTCACGCCCGGGGTGCGATGGACCTCTACTCCAGCCAGGAACAACGCCTTTCGTTTGACGCCTGTGCCGATATATTCCCCGCCTCAACACCTATCAACACCGCCACCGTGCCTGCGAGCATGAAGCCGGTGGCGCTGTGCTCCGACCACTTTGCGGTGGTGTATTCGCAAACCAGCAAGACCCCGCTGGTGGTGGTCGAACGCCTTAACGCCCGCTTGCTCAACGACGCAAAGGGCGAGGAGCGCAAAAACCATTTCTACGCCGACCCACGCCTGCCAAGAGGCGGCCGCGCGGAGTTGAGCGACTACCGTGGGCAGCAACCGGCCATGGACCGTGGGCATCAATCCCCGGCCGCCGATGCCCCGGATGCGAAGGCCATGGCGCAGTCTTTTGCGCTGTCGAACATGGTGCCGCAAGACCCCACCAACAACCGCAAGATCTGGAGCAAGGTCGAGGCTGATGTGCGCAAATTCGCCGTGCGTGCCGGTGGCGATGTGTACGTGTTTACCGGCCCGCTGTTTGACGCGGGCCACGCCACCATCGGCGACAACCAGGTGTGGGTGCCGACGCGCCTGTTCAAGCTGGTATACGACGCCTCGTCGCAGCGCGCCTGGGCCTACGTGCTGCCTAACGCCGAAACCCGCATCCAGAAACCGATGGACTACGACAGCTTTGTGAAAAGCACCGGGCTCAAGTTGCTGGGCAAACTTCCGGTGTCGGGCTCGGTGGGGCGCAGCTGATCTTGCGGTGAGCGGGCCCGATCGTTGCCCTCTGGGTTTATACTCGCGGCCCTCGCAATCGATTCCTTTCAAACAAACCGGGATACCCCATGAGCACCTCATTGCCTATCGCCCCCGCGCGCAAACCCGTCGCGCCGCTGGTGGCCTTTATTGTCCTGGTGCTTGGCGCCCTGTTCCTGCACAACAGCGTCGGTTCGCGCCAAGTGCTGTTGCTGATAGTCGGCGCCGCGCTGGGCTTGACCCTCTGCCACGCCGCCTTCGGTTTCACCTCGGCCTGGCGGGTGTTTATCAAGGATCGGCGCGGCGCCGGCCTGCGTGCGCAGATGGTCATGCTGGCGGTGGCGGTGCTGCTGTTTTTCCCGGCGCTGGGGGCGGGCACGCTGTTCGGGCAGCCGGTGGTCGGGCTGGTCGCGCCAGCCGGGGTGTCGGTGGTGTTTGGGGCGTTTATTTTCGGCATCGGCATGCAGTTGGGCGGCGGGTGCGCGTCGGGCACGCTGTTCACCGTCGGCGGCGGCAATGCGCGCATGCTGGTGACGCTGTTGTTCTTTATCTGCGGTTCGCTGATTGCCACGCACCACGTTGACTGGTGGTTTGCGCTGCCGGCATTCCCGGCGGTGTCCATCGTCAAGAGCTTTGGCGTGGTGCCGGCCTTGCTTCTGAGCCTGGCGGTGTTCGGCCTGATCGCCGCCGTCACCGTGCGTTTGGAGAAGGGCCGTCACGGCCAGCTCGAAGCCGGCGTGACCAGCGAGCACCAAGGCCTGCGCCGCTTCCTGCGTGGCCCGTGGCCGTTGGTATGGGGCGCGATTGGCCTGGCGCTGCTCAACTACGCCACCCTGGCGCTGGCCGGGCGCCCGTGGGGCATCACCTCGGCGTTCGCCTTGTGGGGCGCCAAAGTCGCCAGCGGCCTGGGTGTGGACGTGGCCAGTTGGGCGTTCTGGCAGATGCCCGGCAATGCCAAGGCGCTGGCTGCGCCGGTGTGGGAAGACATCACCAGCGTCATGGACATCGGCATCGTCCTCGGTGGGCTGCTGGCCGCCGGCCTGGCCGGGCGTTTTGCGCCGAGCCTGAACATTCCCGCGCGCTCGCTGGTGGCGGCGGTGATCGGTGGCTTGTTGCTGGGTTATGGCTCGCGCCTGGCCTACGGCTGCAATATCGGCGCGTACTTCAGCGGCATCGCCTCGGGCAGCCTGCATGGCTGGGTGTGGCTGGTGGCGGCGTTTATCGGCAACAGCGTGGGCGTGCGCTTGCGGCCGTTGTTCTTTGTGGGTGAGCGGCCGCAGGTGGCGTTGAGCGGTTGCTGAACCTGTCCGAATCCGTCCTCAAGTGGTCCGGGGTGAGCCTGTTGCTCAACTGTCTGGCGGCCTAGCATGGCTTGCATCGACCCTTTAGATGCAAGCCGCAGGAGCTGTCATGAGCCGCAAAGCCCTTATCGTTATCGATGCCCAGCAGTCATTTCGCCAGTCCACCTACTGGTCCGAAAATGACCTGCCGGCGTACCTGGAAAAACAACAGGCGCTGATCGACGGGTGTGTTCAGCAGGGCATCCCGGTGATACAAGTCTTCCACGTTGAAGACCAGGGGCACTTTTCGTTGGCCTCGGGCAACGTCAGCACCTTGAGCGAATTGTCGATCAACCCCGAGCTGATCATTCACAAGCGCTTTCACAGCGCCTTCGCCGGCACGCCTCTGGCCGCCCGGCTCACGGAGATGGGCGTGACCCAACTGATCATCAGCGGCATTCGCACCGAGCAGTGCTGCGAAACCACCACACGGCAGGCGGCAGACAGCGGCTTTAGCGTGGATTTTGTCAGCGAGGCCACGCTGACCTTTGCCATGACCCTCGGGCGCACGGGTAGAGTCTTCACCGCGGCCGAGATTCGCGAGCGTACGGAGCTGGTGCTGGATGAGCGCTTTGCGCGCATCGTTACGGTCGCCCAGGCGTTGGAAGCGTGAACCCGTGAGCCTGCCGGTCCTGTTCGTGCTGCTGCCCAACGCGCTGATGCTGGACCTGGCCGGCCCCGCCGAAGTGCTGCGCCTTGCGGCCCAGGTCGACGACCCGGCCGCTATCGCGTTTGACTTGCAGTACGTCAGCCCGGTGGCGAGCCTGCAAACCTCCATCGGCTTGCCCCTGAGCGGGCTGGCGCCGCTGCCTGAAATCCTCAAGCCCGGCACCCTGGTGGTGTTGGTGGGGTCCACGTCGAAGGTGACAAATGCCCAGCGCCAGGCATTCGAAGCGGCCAGCGACACGCTCACCGAGTGGCTGCGAAACGTGTTCGCACCCTCGGGCGAGCGGTTGGTGTGCGTGTGTGCGGGAGCTTTGAGTGCGGCCAGGGCCTGCCTGCTGGATGGGCGCCAATGCACCACCCACCATGCACTATGCGAGACCTTACAGACGATGGCGCCCAAGGCTCGGGTGCTGGAAAACCGCCTGTACGTCACCGACGGCCCAATCAGTTGCAGCGCGGGCGTCACGGCGGGCATCGACCTGATGCTGCAGCTGGTCGCCGAACTGGCCGGGCCACGGCTGGCCTGCGCCGTGGCGCGGGATATGGTGGTGTACATGCGTCGCAGCGGCGCCGACCCGCAGCTGTCGCCCTGGATCACTGGGCGCAATCACCTGCATCCGGCGGTGCATCGGGTGCAGGATGCAATCGCTGCCGCCCCCTGCGAAGCCTGGAGCGTGACCCGCATGGCGAGCCTGGCGTGCACCAGTAGCCGCCACTTGGCGCGCTTGTTCCATGAACACGTGGGGATCAGCCCGCTCGATTACCTGCACCAGCTGCGGTTGACCGTAGCCCGTGAGTTACTCGGTGAGTCGACGTTGGATATGGAAACCGTGGCTGAACGCGCAGGCTTCGGCTCGGCGCGGCACCTGCGGCGGATCTGGGGCAAGTACGAGGCGGGGACGCCTTCAGCCAGCCGTGTCGGCGTCGTGGGTTGAGGCCTGGTCCGCCTCGGCGTCGAGCTTGGCGCGGTCGGCTTTGCTGATGTATTTGTCTTTGCTTTTCGGCGCCAATTTGGCGCTGGCTTTCTTGGCTTTGGCCTTGAAGAGCTGTTGAAGTTTTTTCTGGCGGTTCATGGTTGCTTACCTGGGGAGTGCAGGCGCGAATCATACCAGCTCGCGCCCGCTCAGAGGTCTAGCCCGGCTGCGCCGCCAAGCTGTTACTCACGTTGCGCCCCAGCACCAGCACCGTCACAAACCCGCAGCCGACCAGGGCTGTGGCCAGGCTCAGCAGCACTGCGCTGCCCATCTGGTCGACGATCTGCCCGCCGAAGAACGAGCCCAGCGCAATAATCACCTGGAACAGCGCGACAAACAGCGGCATGCCGCGCTCGACATCCTTGGGCGCCACCACAAACATCCAGATGCTCGCGCAGGCCGGGAACGCGCCAAAGGCAAAGCCCCAGAGTGCGATCAGCATCGCCGCGCCGGTCATGCCGGTGGCGAAGTGCGGGAACAGCGCGGTGCTGGTACCGATCATAAAGGCCACCAGCAGCAGGGTGTGACGCACGCTGCGGTTGGCGGCGAAACCGGCAAACACGTTGCCCATCACCCCGGCCACGCCATACAGCAACAGCAGCGAGCCAATGGTCGGGCCATCGAAACCGGAACTGTTTTTGAAGAACGGCGCCACATAGGTGTACGCCGCAAAGTGCGCGAGGCCGATCAACAACACCGCGATCAAGCCGACCCGCGCCTGTGGGTTGATAAACAACGCCGGCAGGTCACTGACGCGAATCGCCTTTTCCGGCTTGAGCTGCGGCAGCAAAAACACCTGGGCCAGCAGCACCGGCACGCCCACCAGTGCAGTGACCAGGAAGGTCATGCGCCAGCCCATCAAGCCGCTGAGCCAGGTGCCGACGGGTACGCCGAGCACGGTAGCCAGGGTCACGCCCATCATGATGATCGAGGTCGCCTTCGCAACGCCCACCCCCTTTGGCGCCAGGCGCCCACTCAGCGCAATGGCCGTGGCCCAAAAGCCGCCGATGCTGATGCCGAGCAATACACGCCCGAACAACAACAGGTTGAAGTCGCTGGCGTAGGCCACCACCGAGTTGGCGATGATCATGATCAGCGTCAGGCCGATCAGCAGGTAGCGACGGTCCATGGCGCCAATGAACACCGACAGCAACGGCGCGGCGAGCGCGGCCATGATGCCGGGCAGGGTCACCATCAGCCCGGCGTGACCGGCGCTGATGCCGAGGTCGCTGGCGACGTCGTTGAGCACGCCCACCGGCAAAAATTCACTGGTCACCAGGGCAAAGGCGCCCACGGCCACCGACAGGATCGCCAACCACTGCTGTTTGACGCTTTGTTGATTATGTTCAGGGCGGCCGCTGGAGGCCTGGCTGACATTGGGCATGTGTTGGATTCCACGAGGAATGCCGCCGCAACAACAGGCAGCAAGGAAGAAAGGGGAGGCGATTATAGGAAGCGGGTTGGCAGACGCTATAGGCGAGCGATTCGATAGTAATCATCAGTGCTATCGATGCGACGGCCCCAACGTTGCGCCGACTTCCCTCGCCACCTCAATAAACACCCGCGCCGCCGCCGACCGGTAAGCCCCTTGGCGCTGCATCAACACCGCCGTGCGCTGCAAGCGCTGCGGCCCCAGCTCAATCGCCACTAATTCCGGGTGCGCCTGGGCAATGGCGGCGGGCAGCAGCGTCGACAAGGTGGTCCTGCGCACCACCTCCAGCAGCGCGCCGATCACATTGGCCTCCATCACCACGTGCGGGCGGATGCCGTGCTGGTTGCAGTAGCGGTCAATCTGCTCGCGGGTGGCGAACTCGCGGCTCAGCAGAATCAGCGACTCGGCGTTCAGCGCCTGCAGCCCAATGGCTGGCTCCGCAGCCAGTGGATGCTGTCGTCCGACCACCAGCGCCAGGGTTTCCACCAGCAGCGGCGTGGCGTCGATGTCCTGGGCGTGGGCCTGGTCAAACGCGATGCCCACGTCCAGTTCGTCGGCCAGCAACTGCTGCTCCATGTGTTCCTGGGCGAGTTCGCGCACGTTCAACGTGATGTTCGGATAACGATGATGAAAGGCTTCAACCAGCGGCCCGACCAGGTAGGTGGTGAAGGTCGGCGTGACGCCGATGCGTAAGGCGCCACGGCTCAAATCCGCCACGTCATGAATCGCACGTTGACCCTCCTGCAATGCCTGCGCAGCCCGCAGTGCATAACGTAGGTAAACCTCACCGGCATCGGTCAGGCAGGTCTTGCGCCCGGAGCGATCGAACAACTGCGCGCCCAGGCTCTCCTCCAACTGCCGCACTTGCTGCGACAGCGCCGGCTGCGACACATGCAGAGCCGCCGCCGCCTTGGTGAAACCCTGGTGTTGCGCCACGGCGAGAAAGTACTGGATATGTCGTGCAAGCATGTCGGCAGCCATAAGGTTATCTGATGGGGTTGATCATATATCAGACTTTTACCTTATCAAGCGGGCTGCGTAACCTTGGCTCCATCGCATCGCGATTCAAAGGAGCCACCCCATGCAAGACATCATCGACGGTTTTCTCAAGTTCCAGCGCAACGCCTTTCCCGAGCGTGCCGGCCTGTTCAAAGACCTGGCCAACCAGCAGAGCCCAAGGGCGCTGTTCATCTCCTGCTCCGACAGCCGCCTGGTGCCGGAACTGGTGACGCAGCGCGAGCCCGGCGACCTGTTCGTGATCCGCAACGCCGGCAACATTGTGCCGTCCTACGGGCCGGAGCCGGGCGGGGTGTCGGCCTCGGTGGAGTATGCGGTGGCGGCCTTGCAGGTGAGTGACATCGTGATCTGCGGCCATTCCGATTGCGGCGCCATGACCGCCATCGCCAGCTGCACATGCCTGGACCACATGCCCGCCGTGGCCGGCTGGCTGCGCTACGCCGACTCCGGCCGCGTGGTCAACGAGGCCCGCCAGCATGCGAGCCCGCAGGCCAAGGTCGCCTCAATGGTGCGCGAAAACGTGATTGCGCAATTGGCCAACATCCAGACCCACCCCTCGGTGCGCCTGGCCCTCGAAGAAAAACGCGTGGCGCTGCACGGCTGGGTGTATGACATCGAGAGTGGTTGCATCGAAGCCTTTGATGGCCGCACCGGCACATTCGTAGCCCTGGCCAGTCACCCCAACGTACGCGCCGTTTCGCACTAACCCGGTACTTTTACCCACGGAGATAACCCCATGATCCAGTCCCAAATCAGCCAAACCTCGCGCCTGGCCCTGACCGACATCATCCTGTTGGCCAAGGCCCGCAAAGACCAGTCCTTCGCCCAGATCACCGAAGGCACCGGCCTGTCCGAAGCCTTCGTCACCGCCGCCTTGCTCGGCCAACACCCACTGCCGGCCAACGCCGCCCAAGCCGTCGCCGACACCCTGGGCCTCGACGCCGACGCCGCGGCCTTGCTGCAAACCATCCCCCTGCGCGGCAGCCTCGGCAACGGCGTGCCGACCGACCCGACGATCTACCGTTTCTACGAAATGCTGCAGGTGTACGGCACCACCCTCAAAGCACTGGTGCACGAAAAGTTTGGCGACGGCATCATCAGCGCGATCAACTTCAAACTGGATATCAAAAAGGTGGAAGACCCGGAAGGCGGCTCGCGTGCGGTAATCACCCTGGATGGCAAGTATTTGCCGACCAAGCCGTTTTGATTGAGCGGTAAAAAGGCCCGGCGCTGTGAGGCGGCCGGGCCTTGTAGATAGACGCGTCAGTGTTTGACGCCTACGGGTTCAGGTAGGGCGCAACGCTGTCTTCGAGCACCATCACCAGTTCAGGGTCCATGTAGCGATAGTCATCCGGAATATCCAGACAGTGCAGCGGCTTGTGCTCAAGCAACCGCGCGAACTCTCCCTTCAGGCGGTGGAGGTGTTTATGTTCCATGACGAAAATGACATCCGCCCAGCGAATATCCGCAGCTCCAATGGTTCTACGCGCATTCGGGCTGGTGCCTGCTGAGCGCGCATTGAAGCCAGGGCGACGGCGCCAAATGGCTTCTGCGGTAGGGCTGCGCCATTGGTTGCGGCTGCAGATAAAGAGAAGGTTCGTCACGTTCTAACTGCATCCTATACGGTGCATTTTTGGGATATTCATCATTTATGCATCGTATTCGATACGTTTTGGCGTGGCGTTTTTTTAATCACGAGCTGTCCTTCCCAGAAACCCGGTGATCAATCCAATCACCTGCTGCTGAATCTCCCCCCGTTGCCGTGCACCCTCGCCATCCCGGCAAATCATGCCATCCCCTGGCGAACTCTCCTCAATCAAGGCAATCGCCCCCGGCTTGCAGATCGGCATAAAGCTGAAGTGGGTCGCGTCAGGAATTTCCACATACTGCGTCGAGGCCTTGGGCAGGCGCTTGACCATATGGGCCGACTCCAATTGCGGGTCCATATCCTGCGTGTACACACCCCCTGCAATCACCAGCGCCGGCACCGGCAGCGCGGCCAGGCTGGCGTCGGTGAAGCCGCGCGACAGGCCCAGGTCCAAGGCCACGATGGCGGTTACGCGTTTGTCGCTCAAGTCCGCTGCCAGCTTGGCCTTGCCTTCGGGCGTGGCGGCGGGGTTCATCTCGTGGTAACCGATGCAACCACCGAGCTTGGGGTGCACGCTGCAATCCTGGGCGAAGTGGTCCGGGTCGAAACGCGCACCGCCGATTTCCATTACGGCCCAGCCGCCGAGGGAGTGGCCAATCGCGGCAATCCGCTTGCTCGCCACCGCGCCAAACAGCTTGGGCTGCGCCAGCACTGCGTCGATGACGCGGCTCAAATCCGCCGGCCGTTGCCATAGCTGCGCGGCGGCTTGCGGGCTGCGGTCCTTGGTGGTGGTGCCCGGGTGGTTGACCGCCGCCACGATAAAACCCTGATGCGCCAACGCACTCGCCAGCCACGCCTGCTTGCCCCAATTGCCGCCGTAACCGTGGGATAGCACCACCAGCGGATGCTCGCCGCTGGCCGCCGGCGCATTGCGCACGGCGAGCGCGCCGACGAACACCGCGTTGTCGGCGATCAGCTCGGGCTTGGCAGTGGTAACGGCGGCGGGGTACCAGACGGTCAGCTCCAGGGGGCGACTGTTTTTCGCGTCAGGCAGGGTGCTGGTCTGGAAGCCGATGGCGCTTTCGGCGGCGAAGGCGGGGGTGGCGAGGCACAGCAGAAACAGGGCGCGAAGAGCGGTTTTCATTGTTGTTATCGTCCTTGATTTTGGTGGCGCATGATTACCTGAAATCCGACGGCTGAACATCCCCGGCCGAATCCATAAAACAGGGCTACGCTCCACCCACCAACCCCCCAGGAGACGCCGCGATGATCCGAGCCCTGCTGCTTGCTGCCCTGCTTGCCACCGCGAGCGTCCCGGCCCACGCCGACGTCACGCCGTTCCCCGCGTCGTTCCAAACCAAAGACATCGCGGTAGACGGCGCCACCCTCCACGTACGCGTCGGCGGCAAAGGCCCCGCCGTGGTGTTGCTGCACGGCTTCGGCGACACCGGCGACATGTGGGCCCCCCTGGCCGCCGACCTGGTCAAGGACCACACCGTCGTCGTACCCGACCTGCGCGGCCTCGGCCTGTCGTCCATCCCCCAAGGCGGCTACGACAAGAAAACCCAGGCCGGCGACATACGCGGCGTACTGGCCGCGCTGGGCATCGAACACGCCGTAGTCGTCGGCCACGACATCGGCACCATGGTCGCCTTTGCCTACGCCTCCCGCTACCCGCAACTGACCGACCGACTGATCGTAATGGACGCCCCCGTACCCGGCATCCCACCCTGGAACGACATCGTTCGCTCACCCATGCTCTGGCACTTCGACTTCGGCGGCCCCGACGCCGAACGCCTGGTAGCCGGCCGCGAACGCATCTACCTCGACCGCTTCTGGAACGAATTCGCCGGCGACCCCGGCAAAGTCGACGAAGGCACCCGCCAGCACTACGCCAAGCTTTATGCCCGGCCAGGCAGCATGCGGGCGGCGTTTGCGCAGTTCAGGAGTATTCGCCAGGACGCGGTGGACAATGAGGCGTCGATGAAGACCAAGCTGACCATGCCCGTGCTGGCGATTGGGGGGGAGAAGTCGTTTGGGGCGAATGAGGCGATTGTGATGAGGAATGCGGCGGATGATGTGACGGAGTTGGTGGTGCCGGGGGCGGGGCATTGGTTGATGGAGGAGGCGCCGGGGGAGGTTATTGGGGCGGTTAGGGGGTTTGTTGTGCGGTGAGGGGGATGGTTTGGTGCTGGGCTGCTTTCGGCCAGAAGCAGGCTTTGCGTGCATCCGTGTCCGGCGAAGCGCTTGGCGGTACGGGCCTCGTTGACAGCACCATGAACACAACTTTTTCAAACACGTCATTTTCAGGTGGAACCAATAGTGTCACTTTGATAGCTTCCACGCCCATAGTTCGCCCCTCAAACAGGACAGTTACTTCGAGAAGGAATTATGGGCCCACAGTATGAACACAAGTCGCTATCTCCATTGGCGAACGTTATCGTTGATCGCGCGATCGAGAACACCAATCGAAAACTGATCGCCGGCTTTCGCAACAAGAAGAACTCCCGGCCGAACGCCAAAACAGCCGACCCTTTGCAGGCCGGCAAGGACACCCTTGCCGCCACGTCGGCGAAAAGTGCTATGGATGTTGCTAATCGGGGGGTAGCGTGGAAGGAGATTCTGCTCAAAAGCTTGTCAGCGGGAATCGGTTCACTTGCTACCTTGCAGTTCGATGGAGAGTTTGATCTCAGCGCTGCTGATATCTCCAGTACCAGCCAACTGCCCGAGAAGCCAGGCGTTTATGTGGTGTATGACACGAGCGGCAAGCTGGTCTATATCGGCGATAGCACCAACATGCGACAGCGTTGGCAGGACGGACACCTGAACGACCATCGCAATGGCAACAAAAAGGGTGAACCGTACAAGCTTTCCGAGCAACTGGAAGCGGGATGCAAGGTGAAATTCGTGACCATGGACTCGGCCGAAACAGCTGCTGCCCTGGAAGCACACCTCATCAAGACTGAAAACCCGCCCATCAACAAGCGCCAGGAACTGCATCAGGAACAAGGCATTCGCAGCAACATCGAAGCCAAAAAGCTCAAAGACACCCTGGGCAATGCCACTGACGTCGCTCTGGGTGCTGGCAAAGAAGCGCTGAAAAACTCAGGCTGGCAGTTGCTGGAACAACTGACTTCAGCCGCGATCATGGCCGTTAAAGACGAACTGGTCGACGTGTTCATGGGTGGCGCTGCTCGCCTGAAACAGCGCGTGGAGCGTTTCCTCAAAAAGATCTGGGCGGTGATCGAAAAAATCATCGAGGCGCCCCTGAAGCTGCTCAGCGGCATCGTCGAATTCATCGTCAATGCCTTGTCCAAGGCGATCCGCCAAGTCTACAACCTCGCCCGCAACCTTTTCGACCTCGCTCACGGCGCCTGGCAACTGTACAAAGGCGCGCAGTCGATGAGCCGGGAAGATTTGATCCAAAAGATCGTCGAGACCGTAGTCGTCAGTGGCACGCTGGTGCTCTGGGACGGCCTGGAACCGGTGATCGAGTCGCAATTGATTCCGCTGACCGGGGTGGCAGCACCCTATATATCCTGCGTGTTGTCGGCCATCGGTTTCGGGCTGTGCAGTTATCACTTGCAGAACCTCGTGCCCCCTATCGTTGCCTACTTAGTGGATTTCAAGACCGGGTGGAGCGAGTCGCTGGAAGCGAAACGAGAGGCGGCGCTGCAGCTTATCAAGGTGCAGGAAAACGAATGGCTGATGGCCGAAGGGCTGATCGAATATGCGCATTCGGTAGATGTGCTGGCCAGGGAAGCAGTAGACCACCGCGAACGGCTGGCTCGGCACACCAGTGTGCGCGCAATCGATTTTTCGGCACTTTTGCCAACCAAACGTATTTCGCAGGAGCCCTGACGTGTTCAATTTTCTGGGTGGCAGAGTCGTACTTATCGCGTCGCCGGCCGATGAAGTAACCCTTCAACCGGTACAGCAGTTGCTGCCGGCGCCGCGCTCCGAAGAGAACCAGCTGAAAGACTTCCATGAAGGCCTGCAAAAGCTCAACGCCGCGATACAGCGTGGCTCGAAGACCAGAGCGCAATTGAAAGACTTTCAGACCCAGGGTAGTTGGGATTCTTTCTGGGGGGGCTTGTCGGGAAGGAATGACAAAGACCTAGCCAAATTGCTGGCCGAATTTGGCGCGAGCCTTGAGGTGACGCAGAGCGTGGTGCAACTGGTCACCCAGGTTCATACCGTGAACAACAATGTACTGCGCGGTTTCAATGATGCCTTGGTGCGCGAGATCGAACGCCTGCAAACGGATACACAGACCCTGGAAGGCAACCAGAACGGGGCGTTGGTGGTGCTCTACGAGTTCAAGCATCAGATCGACGAACTGTTGGCGTTGGCAGACGGGTATGAGTACTGCAGGCATGCAGTGAACCAATTGGCCACCGCGCAGAACAACCATGAGACGGAGTTGCAGGCATTGAGCTTGGCCTTCTTGAACGGCACCCGGATGCAGGAACAACTCAACGCAGCGTCCTCGCGTCAGTTAGTCCAGCAGGGGGAGGGCCAGCGGGCCCAGCAGAAGCAGGTCGAGCGAGTGACCAAGCTGCTCGGCAGTGAAATCCAGGCGAGGGAACGCCTGTCGACCTCTACGACGGCGTCATTGAAAGAAGTGAGCGACGCAAGCGAGGCGCTAGCCCAGCGTCTGGAACGCGTCGAGTCGAAGATGGGCGAATTACTGGAAAACCAGCAACAAACCCAGGCTCGAATCGAGCAGCTAGAAGCTCAGTTGCTGGCCAAACCGGGCTGGCTGCGGCAGCAGGCCGTGGCCCTTGTCGCGGTGGTGTTTTCGGGCGCGGCGCTTGCCTCGATGTTTGCCTTTTGAGCCAAGCTCGTGGGGAGTATCGATCTCGACGACTCTCACCATCTGAATCGTTACTGGTCTCGTAGATACCTCCAAACCGCCTTTTTTTGGCGGTTGGTGGGGGTCTGCTTTGGGTCGAAAGCGAGCATTCAACGAGACATACTATCCTCCGCGCAACTCTGCCGGTCAGTGCGTTGTTCCACCACCAAAGTGCATCCTTCGCTGCTTACACGCGCATTGGCGTTCTAAGCAGCAGCCGCCAGAAGGGGTCACGAGCTATGAGCAGCGATACGCTTAAGCGTTTTGTGCGCAACTACTCCCCAAAATCAGGGGAATTACGTAGTCTACGTCGATCGTAAACTCTGTTTAAATTAAGAAGGACCAGCAGTGATTGACTTGAAGAAGGACACCTACACAATCTTGAACTTCAATTCGGATTTAGAAGAGCTGATCAAAAAACACAAAGATCCGCTTTTGGCTGCTCTAACAGACGACACTCAACGATTAATCATACGACACTACCTACGCATAATTGGTGAGTTTTGCCGTCAAGCTTGCGAATGCCTTAAGAACAAATCATATTCGACGCTTGAAGCCCTATCGCGCGTAGTGATGGAGCAATCTGCCAATAAGCTCTATGTGGGTATGGATGAAGGAGATAATGGCCGTGCCCTACTGCGTAGCAGCAATCAACTGATCGAAAGCAACGGAAAAGCTTGGGCAGCATATCTTGAGTCGCAAGATGCTAAAAACCCTGCGGCCCAAGCGAGGCAGAAAAATGGTTCTTCTATGTTATCGCACTTCAATGAAAAATGGGCCGATGTCGCTAGATATCCTGGTGGCAAAGGTTTATTCAAGGCTTTGGGATGGGAGAATACTTACTACGCTTATTATGCGCCGTTGTGTGATTCCGTTCATAGCTTTTCAGATGAAATGTCGGCCTTAGTAGGAATTGGCGAAATATTTGAGCACTCTGAAGCAGAGGGTGTAAAAACACTGCAATATTGGGACAAGGAACGTCGGCGCCTTGCTGTTTATCATTTTGCGGTAGCTCTTGGACTTCGAGCAGAAGCTTTTGCACGCTTATGCGAATTACAATTAGGTGAATTCATAGACGAAAAAGCGGATAAGCTTTTCACAAAGCTGAGAAATCTGATCGAAAGTCACGACAGATTCGACCACGCCAGGCTAGACGCAATGAGTAAGGGGTCAGTCGCGTATCAAAAGTTTCCTATAAAAGTATTGTAGTTAAATAATTCAAACCGAAGCTGAGCACGGTTGACTATAAATCAGTGAGGACGGCTAGAAGTTGCCGTGTATAAAGATTTTCGAAACCCACGGGCCTCAAGTAATGTTTTGCATGCGAGGCAGACGCTTTCGTCCACCATTAATCTGAGTCGTCACTGTTTCGTTAGTACTTCAATCGGCCGTTTTGAGTGATCGGCCAATGGCCGCTACAGGTCGATAGCAGGCCTTCACGACAGGCAGCTATCGCCCAGAAGCCGTCATTCGTGAGCGACCTTTTTCGACCCAGAGCTGCCTGTCGCAAGTGATACGAAGGGCAACTAATGGAAGATAATTGGTATTTAGAAAAATAAGCCAATATTCATGCCTTCCATCGTTACGACGGTGGATTATCTACAACTATAGCTCTGCCCATGTCTAATGTTTTACGTTGCGCTTGTTTAACTTTTTCCGCTGCGGTCGACGCGGCTATAACATCCGAAATAATTCGCGTAGCTAAGGCCCAGCCATCTAGGTCCTTGTAGGAGTTTTGTACAGCCCTACTAGAAACAACGACTGCCTGTGTATAACTAGATTCCAGATCATTGATTTGTTGTGTCAGGGCGTCGATAATTTCATTTTGCTCGTCAGAAGCTGGTAGCGATTGCAATTTTGAAATATTGGCTCTTAGCAAACTTATTTGGAAAGGTGTATCTTTTGTCTCGCCTGAACTGTTAGTTTTTCCAGCAGAGAGCACATCGGTCAATGTCTTTACGAATTCGCCCATTTCGTCTGCCCCGCCGCACAGACGATTGAAGATGCTCAAGAATTGCTTCACTACCGCGTTGTCACTGTAGTCAGGATAGCGGACGTCATGGTCGATTTCAGCCCAGCCCTCCTCGAAAATTGTTCGGACCTGAAGTTCTAAATAAGTAGTTTCTTTGAAGGGCGTGGTCTGGATGATGTAATGCACCGATCGGTATGCATCGGCGTGCTCCTGTACAATGAACCCCTTGTCCTCCATGGCCGATTTCGAGTCACCTAGCCGTATGTATGCAGTGGGACCTTCTAAAAGATTGAGCGTTTTCCTGATTTCGTCGTCAATGGAGAACATACCGCTTTTATAAAGATGCAGTGCCCTCAGACCTATGAGGTCTTGAATAATCGAGCGGTAGTTCATTGCATCGATGTTTTTGTATTTAATATTTCCGCTCTCTTGCTTTCTGATGATTTTCGAAATCAAGTGTGATGCGTCTTTTATCCTCCAGCGCACCGAGTGGACGTCTGAAATTTTCTGAATGGTGGAGGCCAGAAGTGTTGCCGTGTGCTCCAGTGCTGGTGTTTGTAGTACGTGATCGTCGTATATTTCTGTGAGTGTGGATACCTTCAGATCATATTGCGCAAGCTTGTCTGCGCTTGTATTGTAGAAAGCATAGAATTCTTTGTTGTCTTGAGGTCTCATTAAACTTTAACATCCATTTATAGTTGGTTTGAGTGCGTGATAGTGCACGTAAATTTCTTCAGAGGTGTGATTGTTAACGGAAGGTGTACTCGCTGGCAATCGGCTCTATGCAAGAGGCATGCTTTTCCGTTTCGTCCGTTCTTGATTAGGGCAAATTCAACATCAACTCGTAAACTATGAAAGCACGGTAATCATAAAGATTTTCATACGCCCAGACGTGACGGATCCACCATTACCGTTGGATGCCTCGGTGAAAGAACACTTAGTAGGCTGCTGACCTGCTTATGATGGTCCGCTTTTGGCCGATTGCCGCCCGCCACGAACGGCAGCCATCGGCCAGAAGCAGTCATTCCGACCAAGACGGCTATCAACTAAGCATGAGAGTATTCCCGTTTGGTCAAGGTATGCCACTTGGTATCTTCGAACACGCCAAACCGCTTCGCCGCCGAACACTCATACCACCCGATGGTGTCATTGAGGTACCCATCATGGTTGGTCGTACTCACGAAAACACACTGACCTGACACATGCATGTTCTTCGCCCGCAACTGTCGCGGCAGGTATCTGACCGCTATTATTTAAGGTTTGAATCACCAGACAATTGAAGCGTATGCATCCCCTTCTCATAGTATGGGCCAACGCAATAGTCGCTTTCATTTAGCTCAGGATCAATCATAGATGTAGTCAGAATTATCTGATACTTTTTCTCCACCCCCTCAAGTGAACGTACCAGTAGTCGCTGGAAATTTTGACTACGCTTTGGCCCCATCCCTTTGTCCTCTATATTATCCATTAACAGCAGTCGAGGATATCGCATACCTTCATCCCATATCGACTCCTGAAGAATTGCAAGATGAAAGCTGTTCTTCATAATAGTCTCGGAGCTTGCCGAGAACTTTGACCTGCCATCAACTAACATATAGTCTTTTGCAAAATCATATTCAAACTTTTTAGGATCTATGAAGTCACTTTCGAATCCCCCGTCCTGTCTGAGAAGTGTAATCGTTCTTTCAGAAAGATTTGATTCCAGCTTGGATTTCCTAGATTCGGTCAGATACGCATTCCTTTTTATTTCATCCCGCAGGCGTTCAATTTGACTATTTAATTTATCGCGATCTAAAATCAGTTGTTCTACACTTGATACGAGCTTTATTTTTGTTTGCAAATTTTTTATACGCTCTTCAAGAGTACCAATCCTCGCAGACAAGGTATAAAGCTTTAGAACCCTGTCAGAACTCAACGTAAGTGCTGCCTTATGCTTTGACTTTAAAGTATTGAGCTGATGTCCTTCAATCTTTATATACCTGTCAGCCTCCTCTAATCTTGTTCTAAGCTCAGCCAGCACCGATTCGCTCTCCCGCTTCTGAAAGTTTAAATCATTGAGGGCGGCCAAATAAGAGCTTTTTCTTTTCTCTTCATCCACTTCGGTTTTGCAAAGATGACATACTTCAGAACCTTGCAGATCTATAGTAGACAAGCAGCAGGGACAAAATTTGAACCGAACCTCCCCAAACATGTCGTATGTAGCTCTCGATTCTTGCAATGACTTAAGCCTAAAATCAATAGCTTTGATAAATAAATCCGACTCGACAATTTCGTTAACCAACTCAACTCGCCTCGACGTCCTTATATCAATCTCCTTTGCCAGAGCAGAAATTTGTTCTGAAACGATCGCAGCCGCTTTTTTTATCTCGGGACTAGAATCAGTATCAGGTTGTAGTGCTACTTGTTGCCGTTCTGTCAAAAGTCCAGACAGTTCGTTATTGGCATCTTCTATTTCTTTATTGAGATGCTCGGCCCTCAGCACCCCTTCTGTAGGCGATATGTATCTGTAGATTGCATCGAGTTGGCCATATATTTTACTAAACTCTGTTTCAGCTTTAGAAAGTTGTTGTCGGAGTCCATACGTACCCAGATCATCGACCCCTAATAAGAAGTCACCGATTGCTTGGCGCATACTGGGCTTATCAAACGCTAGTTCGGCCTTGAGAATCTTATTGACAGGTGTGTCTTGATCCACATAAATCAAGCGTAAAATTTGGTGGATTGTAAGGTTTGAATTGTCATCTGTCTGATGATGAGGCCAACCAAACAATTCGAAAATCTGTTGAGAGAAGCTGTGTTTATTCGCTGTGCGCATGACCCCATATTGAACCCATTCAGCATGATTTCTCAGTGAGCTTTCATAATCACCGGAAAAAAATTGCATAGGAGGCTTACTTGAAGGCTCAATAGCTCTCGAAACCGTTAATATATATGAATTGATTTCAACCTGAATTATAACGCTATCGCAAGCAGCCGCTTCTTTATTCCAACGCTCCTCTCTAAGGTCTCCGCCAAGTCCAAAAAAAAGTAAATCCATTATCGTGGATTTACCAATACTATTATCACCGCGAATTATATTTATGCCTAAATGAAACTTTTGATCATAAACCGCTCGACCAGATTTCATGACGAGAAAGCGATGCACAAACAATGTTGAACTATTTGACGTCATAGATATATTCCATCAATCCCGAGCGCTTTTTCAGCCCAGACTCTCCATTAAACTCAACCTTTGGCAATGCCTTCGTTATAACTTCAAATGCATCACCTCTCAAAAACGAGTCGCTATCGAGAAGCTCTAGATATCCGATTGGAAGGAGATCTATATCAATCTTTATAAGTCCGCTTTCAAACTCAAATTTTGAAATAATGCCTTTCGCGATTAATTCTAGGGCCGCAGTTTTTTGAAATACCTGAAGGTCATACAAAACCCTTGCCGGATTATTAATATCTTCAAATTGTTCTGGAATGGATTTTAATTGTACCTTAAACTCTTTTATACTTGCAGGCCATGGCTTTATATTTTTCAGCTGGCTCGGGAACAGATAATAGTAATCTAAAATCCTAAGTTGATCCCACGTCAAAGAAAACTCCGTAGTGGCCTGCAATATGGCCAAAAGCCTATATAGGCAATGATTGGCATCATATGCCGGATGATAGATCAACAACCTATACCTCCCAGACCAAATGGCATTTACCTGTTAAAAAATACAACATCCCATAAATTAAATGTTGATCGATAGATATATCAACACTACACACCTCGGAAAATATAGAATTCACAATATTATGATAAATAGTTTGATCGATATCTTCCGGACGTACGCCTGCTTTTAAAAGCGGCCGAATCTGACCATCAAATGACGCCTTGATCTTTTGAAGAATATAAAAATATATATATTGCCTTCGCGGTGAGAGCTGAGCCCTTGCCGCAATTTTTGCGAAGCGATCTTTATGCTCTATAGCATCTTCAACAAGATCCTCTCTATTTCCATTAATGAGCTTTTGCTCTAGCCCAATAACTGGCCGCCCGGCCCGATCAGTAAGGTAGGAGTGAAAGAGATCGATAAAGTCTCCAAGCTCCTCGTCACCTTCTGAAAGTGCACCTATTCTATCTAACCCTGCCCTGATCACATTGGGATCGGGAGCTGCAGCAACTACATAAGTAACATTATGTTGGTCCCCACCAACAATAGAGCCATTAACTCCCGATTCCTTTACAACAATTTTGTTCATTCGGTTTTACCGGAGTTTCTATTTCCGCCTGTAATACCCCCACGAACCTTAGACTTGGAAACATTAATTACATTTCCACCTTGTGGTTTGTTTTTTACAAGGCCTATAAGAAACACGCATATGAAGAACGTTAGAGTCGCAATCAGACAAAGCAAAGCGAATAGTTGATTGCTATTGAGGTTTTTCAGTATAGGGGACGAAATTATCGCGGGATAGACGCTGTAGGCGACAAAGGCACCGACGGTGGCACTCCCACCATACTTTAAAGCGGCGCTCCAAAAGTTTTCCATACATCTATCCTTGAGTTTTGGCAGACCGCCATCATCCCGGACAACTGCATTTACGTAAAGAGCTTTGGGCAGGCTATCAGCGGGGCTCGAGCGACATAATCAATGGCGGTTACGGAACCCCACATGAAAATTGCGGAATATCTGACATTCCTCCAGGTAAAAACCCCCGCAGATCATTGATCTACGGGATTTTAAGAGTGGAGACAGAAATCGGAATCAAACCGACGTAGGTGGATTGGTAAACCACTGAATTGGACATCCTCGTAGCTACCGAGAGCAACAATTTCTGCCCAATTTATGCTTGGGTCGAGCCTCATTTATGTATCGAAAACGGTCAGTCACGAATGGCCGCTTCTGGCCGAAAGCTGCCATTCACCGTCGGCTGTTTCTGACCAAGCAGGATCTGCCTATTTACGTTGGCTCATAGCATCTAGGTGGTTCGCAACCACAGAGTTTGGGTTATTAATCCACTCAAGCTGAATGACAACGGTGGAATAGAAAACTACCGATTCGCCGTAAAGCTATCACGGCAAATCGGTGATCTTTCGGTTAAAACCAACGAAGCTCAACCTCCAGCTAACCCCCCCTCCCGCTCCATCAACCTATCCATCAACAAAACCCCCAACTCACTCAGTTGATGAATTGCCAACACCACATCCCGCTGTTTCCCCGTCAGATCCTCCGACAGGTCAAGCAGCAGCGCGGTGACCGAGGAAAAGGTTTCGTATCCGTTGGTGATCAAGGTTTCGTTACTGGCATCAGCGGCAACGCTGAACAGGGCTGTTGGTGGCAGCGGTGGGGCGGTTTCTGGGTTGAGGTAGTGATCAATTGCGCGATGCGCGGCCTGGGTGAGTTTCAGGTCCGGTTCGTTTGGAGGGTTTGGCGTGACTTTGAACATAAGCGAAAATTCCTGAGTGGGGCCGACACCTTTTCGCTACTAAACGAAAGGGTGGTAGCTGTACGCAGGTTAGTAGACCGGGGAATTTCGCAAAGCCGGCGCACCCGAAGGTGCCCTACGCACAGCCACCATCGAGCACAGACAGGAAGTCTGATGGATGACACTAGTGCACTAAGCGAAATTGACCCTCAGGCTACTAAACCCGATCACTGAACTGTCAGCGACCGAACAACCTTAGAGACCCCCACTCAAGCGCACAAGCCGGCGGATTCTGACTCAACTGTAGGCAACTGGGCAAGGCGCTGAAGCCTGCTGTAGGACATGTCCCCAACCCCCGTAAGCCAATCACCCTGGTGTGTGCACAGCCTCGGTAAGTTGCAACGCCGCCAGTGCTTTGAGCTTGTTATGCGGCCCTTTAAACAGCACGCCGTCATTCACTGTCGTCAGCGTGATCCGCTCCGAGTCGCAGCGGTGAAACGGGGTGAACATGCGTTTTTTCGGGTAGTACACGCCAGGCTGTGCCTCGGCGTACTTCACCGCAGCCATTGCGCTGCGCAATGCCTCGGGGCTGACGTGGCCAGTAACACGCCACTCGGCCAGCGCAGCTTCACGGTACATGCTGTAGGCCATGCCGATGGACGCACCCAGGGTGCCGCTGCACAGCAGGTTGGTCTTGAAGGTATCGGTGATGCCAAGGGCGTACCCAACAAACAGCACGACGCTCATCACCACAATGAAGGTGAGCAGGGTTTCCAGCAGCCCCAAGGCCTTGTAAGGGTCAACGGCAAGTTGCTGCTTGAGCGTGAGTCGGGTGATATCAGCGTGGGTGTTAAGCGGGTTCAAGCGTTACCCCTCCTGGGTGATGGTGTCCTGGTCGAGCGCGGGTGGCATTTTACTCATGGGGTGATGGCCACGCCCGGTTTTTTCCTCGCTGTAACTTGGTATTGGCCAACAGGGCCCCATAACTACCCTGTACCCATTGCGCGGAAACACACACCATGACCAACCAAACCGAAACCGCGATTCTCGCCGGCGGCTGCTTCTGGGGCATGCAGGACCTGTTGCGGCGCTACCCCGGCGTGCTGGGCACGCGCGTCGGCTACACCGGCGGTGATGTGCCGAATGCCACGTATCGCAACCATGGCAACCATGCCGAGGCGATTGAGATCGTGTTTGACCCTGCGGTGATTTCCTACCGGCAGATTCTTGAATTCTTTTTCCAGATCCATGACCCGAGTACGCCGAATCGGCAGGGCAATGATTTGGGGCCCAGCTATCGTTCGGCGATTTATTACTTGAGCGAGCAGCAGCGCGACGTTGCCGAAGACACGGCAGCGGATGTGGATGCGTCCAAGTTGTGGCCGGGCAGGGTGGTGACGGAGATTGAGCCGGCCCGTGAGTTTTGGGAGGCGGAGCCGGAGCATCAGGATTACCTGGAGCGGATTCCGAATGGGTATACCTGCCATTTTATTCGGCCGAACTGGAAGTTGCCGAAGCGGGCTTGAGGCTGACGGCGCGCCAACGCAAGGGTTGGGCGCCGTTCGCCGTGTTGCCTACGCGTGGGTCAGCCCGGTCAAGGTGTCGGCAATCGTCTTGGTGCGCTGCGCCGTGCCCTCGGTCTCACGGCTGGAGGCCTCCAGCGCATCGAGCATTTCGCGCAGCGCGCCGACGCCGGTGGACTGGTCCTCGATCTGCTGCGCCACGCGCTGAATTTCGCTGGAGAGCAGGTCGATATCCACACCGATTTCTGCGGCGTTCTTGCGGGTGATCTCGGCCAGTTTGCGCACCTCATCCGCCACCACCGCAAAGCCCCGGCCCAGGTCGCCGGCTCGCGCTGCTTCAATGGCGGCGTTGAGTGCCAGCAGGTTGGTTTGCCCGGCGATTTGCTGGATCACTTGCACAATCGACTGGATACGCAAACTCGAACCGGCCAGCGTGCGTGCGCCTTCCACCGCGTCGCCGGCCTGGCTCGACAGCCCTTCCACCGTGGCCCCGGCCTGGGCAGATACGCTGTTCTGCCGGTCGATGGTGCCCACCAGGTCATCCATCGAGGCATGCAACTCACCGGAGTAGTGCTTGAGTTGCGCCGCGATTGCTTCCTGTTGATGCTCGGCCTGCGCCAGCACCTGGCCCAGGTCTGCCAGGCCCTCGAACACCGGCAGGATATTGCGGTCCAGCCCGCGGGTATTGAGGGCGGTGCTGAAGTCGTTGTTTTTGAACGCGGCAATTTGCTTGACCACTACGTGGTTCAACCCCGCCAGTTTCTTCACCTGGCGCCGTAGGAAAAACGCCTTGAACTCGCCGTAGTGGGCGATGAAATTGTCCACGTATTCGTCGCTGAAACTCGCGCCCTTGGCCACCCGAAAGAAGAAAATCGCCGTGAGTGTCTGGTTGAGGTTCAAGCCCAGAATCTCCCCGAAGGTCGAAAAGCCTGCCAGCGGTACGTCGCCAAACGTGCCGGCCATGCTGCCCAGCTCGGCGCCGTTGTTCAGCCGCCGCAAAATGCAGTCGTTCAGAATGCCCGCCACCGGCTGGCCGCCCTTGCCCCGCAAGAACTGCTGGTAGTCCAGGCGCGTGGCCTCACGCAACGGCGTGCGCCGCACCATCACCAGCTCCTCGCCGGGCGCCACGTCGCAAAACAACTGCACAATCTGCTGTTCATAGTCGATACGCGCGATGGAACGCACAAACAACTCACTGCCCACCCGAATGGCAAACGAGTAATCGGCGAGCTTCGCCTCCAAGGCCTGGGGCGTGCAATTGAACGCATCACACAGCGCTTGCACCATGCTCTTGATATTGCCGGCGCTGTCGATCACCTGGTCAATCGTGCGGTCTTCCACCGAGGCGGTCAGCACGCTGAAGGTCAAATCCGCCGGCTTGAAGTTCTGGCTTTTGAACACCCCGAACCGCACCTGCGCTGCGGTTTTCAAGAACACGATTTGCGCATGGTTCTGATAGCTGCGCTGGCCGTCATGAATCAAGGTCTTCTGGAAATCCGACTTGCCCCCGGCCGACCCGCCTACAAACAAACACGGAAACCGCCCGGACTCATACAGCGCCTCCATGAAAAACGACTCCGACGCCGACAGCCCGTCGAACACCACGTACGCCAAGGTATCGCGGTGATCAATGGAGGTGTGCACCTGCACCCGCTTGATATTGCTCACCAACTTGGCAATCCGTTCCTGCATCCCCAGGCGTTTGCCGCCACTGCGAATGTCCTCACACTCCAGCGGCACCATCACCACCTCGGCGCTGGCGATCACGCTGTCGTCGAACAGCTGCAACACGATCCGATCCCAGCGCTCGCCCGTGGCGCAATACAGGGCGTTGGGCGCGTTGCACAGCTCGCCGGAGGTGGTGCAGAGGCTGATGGTGGACTGGGGAAAGCGGCGCTTGAGCTTGGCGGCGATGGTGTCGATGTCGAGGTGGGGCGAGATGAAACCGGTGATCAGGGTAGGGGTGATGCGCAGGCCGGTCAGGCCCGCGTCCAGCTCGTTGGCGGTGCAGGTGAGCGTGGCAGTGCCCTGGCCAGCGGGCCGGGCTTTTTTGAGGAAGGAGAGTGGGTTCATTGGGGGCAAGCTCAATCAGAGGGGCACGCGGGGAGGCGTGTCGATAGTCAGGGTATCGGCGGCTGGGGTGGGCGCTGGAGGGTGTGGCGGGGGGATGCGACGGATGGCCGCGGCACAGAAGAGCTTCAATGGAGGGGTTGAGCCAGACGAAAGCCCTCAGTCAAAGAACTCCATGCCGGCATAGGGCTGGCGTCGGCATTGTTCAAACCGTGAAGCCAGGCTGCCTGCGTGCAGTTCCAGGCGGTGGCCATCCGGGTCCGAGAAATAAAACGAGTCGCCTTCGCTTGAATTGGCTTTCCACTCGATTACGTTACGGCGCCGTAAACAGGCAGTCACTTCGTCAAAATCGTCCTGGTTCACCGAAAACGCATAGTGGGTGTAATCAGGCTGTTTTTGCGCCAGGCGGCTCTCGTCCAGAGACAGGCACAGCCAAAGATCGCCGAGGCAAAGATAAGCCCCCGTGTCCCAGCGGGCAGCCAATTTGAAGCCAGGCAGGGCGACATAAAACTCGATACTGCGAGAGAGGTTCACAACCGCCAGCGTCAAATGATTCAAGCCAGTCAACATGCGCATTCCTCCAGAATGAGGCTATCCATATCGAGTTTTTCAATTCCATCGGCCATGCAGCGCCTTAACGAATGATGATAGGCAGCACTAAATGGCGCCACCCACTCGTAGCCAGCGCCGTGCGCCCTCTCTACTTAACAAACCTCAAACACGCAAACCCGGTCTTGATTCGCAGCGGTTGAATGGGTTCGATGCTCTCCTGGTCGCCGACTTTCTTGATCACGCCCACACCGCAGAACTGTTCGTTGTGGTTGAAGATCGGAAGAATGCCTTCCTTGGGTTTGCTCCAGGAGCCTTGGATCAAGGTATAGGTGGCGCCGTTCTGTGGCGTGAAGGAGAACGGTATCTTGCACGCGTTGCTGCCTGCGAATTGCCAATAGGTCAGGATCAGCGCTTTATTCACGCCGACCCGAGATTCAATGTAGTCGCCGTTGGACGGCAGCACGGTGTAACCCGCATAACATCCATCGTCGCTGAACGTCATGGCATCCAGTCTGCCGCCATATCCAGCCGGGAGGCGGACCGTTGCCGAGGGTTCATCGGGGCCGGGGACGACATATTGCTTGCCCTGCAAAAGCGAGGTGCAACCGCTGATGGCCAGCGCGCCGGCCAGCAAGATGCAGCGGCGGGACTTTTGATTGAGGTACATCCTTGTCTCCCTGATTCCATTGAGTGCCCAGACCATTCAGGGCGTGGGACTGCCGAATAGCGGGCGGATCAGCCCGAACAGCTCTGCTTGTCGACTTCGAAGCGGCCCACCTCTTTTACGGCTTTACTGCCAAAAATGTAAATGAGGGTGCCACCCAGCGACAGGATTGACTGGTCGCTTTGCAGTTGCGCGGCGCAAACGCCCTCGGTGATGTTTGCTTTCATCACGCCCAAGTCAACGTCTGCGGGGTTGGTGTCGTAATGGGTCAAGGTGTAATAGAGCTTCAGTGCGTGACTGTTAGCCGCTTCCGCGCGAACCAAGGTTAAGTCATCGTTTACCGGTCGATTCCCGGGCGTGGTTCGCGCGGTCACGATAATCAGGTCGCTGAGGAAGCTGGGTTTGCTCGGCTCGGGTGTGTCCTGGAAGGCCTGTATGACCAGCACCGCCACCAGGCTCAAAGGCACTAGCACCCATGCCGAATACACGAGCGCCTTGCGGGTTTTTTCTGTTGCCACGTCATGCTTTCCTTACGTCTTGGGCCAGCCTTGCCGGCCCGAGGGGCTTGTTCGTCGATAAACGGCCGTTCACTTACGGTAGTGGCGGCGAAACTCGGTTTTGCCGTCATACAGTCGCTTGCAGGCTTTTCTCGACAAAATGGCGCAGGGAATCACCACGGCGGCGAAGACGCACCACAACAACGTGGAGTTGGTGAACAGGTGGTCGTGGGCCAGCTTGGCCACATACCAGCCGGCGCCGACGGAGAGCACGATAAAAAAGATTACGCTGGCCAGCGGGGTGCCGTAGGAGATTTCTGCGTGGCAGCCCCGGCATACGCGGGCGCCCCATGGCACGTTGTTCATGCAGTGCGGGCAGGTGATGGTGCTGTTTGTAGACACGGGGTTCAGTCCTTTGAAGGTGTTTAAGGGGGCGCATTCTACGGCAACCCTCCTTGTTCTACAGCCCTTCAGATTTCAAAATTGCTGGGCGGTCAGGGCTTTTCGTAGGCCTTGTACTCGTTCTGCAGCACGATATGGTCCGCGACGTATTTGGCGTCGTGCCACACCCCATAGATAAACGACGACGCGCGGTTCACCAGGTTCGGCAGGCCCAAAAAGTAGATGCCGCTTTCCGCCGAAATCCCGCGCTTGTGGAACGGCTCGCCTTTCTCGTCAAACGCATCCACTTTCAACCAGCTGAAGTCGAACTTGAAACCGGTAGCCCAGAGGAGGGTGGTCACGCCGGCTGCTGCCAGATCCAAACTCAGGATCGGGTTAACCAGGCATTCCGGGTCGGGCAGCAGTTCCCAGGCTTCCGGCTCCAGCGGAAACGGCAAACCATTGGCTTCGATATAGGCGTCTGCATCGCGCAGTACATCGAAGTAGGCGCGGTCACCTTCGGCCACGTTTTCGGCGAGGCCGGGCTGGAAGGTCATGACGCCTTCGTTCCAGTCCTGGGTCACGCCCACCAGGTGGATGCCTTGGTGCGCGAGGCGGCGGAAGTCCACGGTCTTGCCGCCTTCATAGCCACTCACGGCAAAGGCTACGTGCTTTTTCTTTGGCTGGATTTTAACTTCGTCCCACAGGCCCAGCGCGCCCAGCCACCAGCAGTAGTCGCGGCCGCGGTAGGCGCGGGGCGGGCGGTAGTGTTCGCCCACGGAGAGGTACACGGTTTTGCCGGCCTTTTGCAGTTCTTCGGCGATTTGCGAGCCGGAGGCGCCGGCGCCTACCACCAGTACCGCGCCTTCGGGCAACTGGGATGGGTTTTTGTAGGCCGAGGAATGCAGTTGATGAATCGGCGCCGTGGCCGGGACGATGCTGGGGATCGACGGGCGCTGGAACGGGCCGGTGGCGGCGACCACGTTGGTGGCTTCGATCACGCCTTCGGAGGTGGTGACCTTGAAGCCCTGGCGGCCCACATGGCGTTCCACGTGTTGTACTTCGACGCCGGTGCGCACGGGGGCTTCGAGCTTCTGCACATAGGCTTCGAAGTAGTCGGCCATGCGTTCTTTGGGCGGGAAGGCTTCGGGGGAAATGCCCTCGAATTTGAGGCCGGGGAAGCGGTCGTGCCAGGCCGGGCCGTTGGCGACCAGCGAGTCCCAGCGCTCGGAGCGCCAGCGTTCGGCGATGCGGTGGCGTTCGAGCACGATGTGGGGCACGCCCATCAGGGACAGGTGCTCGCTCATGGCGACGCCGGCCTGGCCTGCGCCGACGACCAGGGTGTTGATTTTTTCGATGGACATAGGCGTTTCCTGAAAAGTAATTAATCGTTGGGGCCGAGCAACGCGGCCACCGCCGTGAGTGCCAGTTCATAACCCAGGGCCCCGAGCCCGGCGATTACGCCGGTGGCGGCCTTGGACACGTAGGAGTGGTGCCGGAAACTCTCGCGCTTCCAGATATTGCTCATGTGCGCTTCGATGATCGGGCCGTCGAACGCCAGCAGCGCGTCGAGGATCGGCACCGAGCTGTAGCTGAGGCCGGCGGCGTTGATCACGATGGCGTCGCTGTGCAACCGCGCCTCTTGAATCCAGTCCACCAGCACGCCTTCGTGGTTGCTCTGGCGAAATTCCAGGGCCAGGCCCAACTCGGCGGCGTGGCGTTGGCAGCGCGCTTCGATGCTGGCGAAGCTTTCGCTGCCATAGGTGCCGGTGGTGTCCAGCCCGTAGAGGTTGGCGTTGGGCCCATTGAGGAAAAACACGCGGTGGGTCATAAGGGGCTCCGGACAGTCAGCAGGACTTTGCCGACGTTGGCGTTGGCTTCCAGCAGGCGATGGGCCTCGGCGGCCTGGCTCAGCGGCAGTTGGGTGTGGATTTTCGGGCGCACCAGGCCGCAGGCCAGCCACGGCAAAAAACGTGAGCGGATGCACACCGCCAAACGGGCTTTTTCGGCGTGGCTTTTCGGGCGCAGGGTGGACGAGGTGAGGCTGAGGTTTTTGCGCATCAGCACCTGCAAATCCAGTTCGATGCTCGCGCCTTGCAGGAACGACAAACTCACATGCCGCCCGCCCATGGCCATGGCCGCGAGGTTGCGTGCCACGTAAGCGCCGCCGACGTTATCGAGCACCACGTCGACGCCGCGCCCTTCGGTGCAGTCGTGCACCACGTCCACGAAGTCTTCGAGATGGCGATCCACCGCGCGCCAGACGCCGAGGCTTTGCAGCATCGCGATTTTCTGCGCGCCGCCGGCGGTGGCGATCACCCGCGCCCCGGCGGCGTGGGCGCACTGCACGGCGAAGCTGCCGACGCCACTGGCGGCGCCGTGGATCAGCACGGTATCGCCACTGCGCAGGCGGCCCAGTTCAAACAGGTTGTGCCACACGGTGAAGGCGGCTTCCGGCACGCCGGCGGCATCGTGCAGCGCCAGGCCCGCCGGCACCGGCAGGCAGTGCGCCGCCTGGGCCACGCAATAGTCGGCGTAGCCACCGCCGTTGAGCAGGGCCATCACGCGGTCGCCGATGGCAAATTCATCAACGCCCTTGCCCACGGCGGTCACCACGCCGGCCGCTTCCAGCCCGAGTACATCCGAGGTGCCGGGCGGCGTCGGCGCGCCGTTGCGTTGCATCAGGTCGGGGCGATTGACCCCGGCGGCGGCCACGCGAATCAGCACCTCGCCGGCTTGCGGCTCGGGCACCGGGCGCTCGACCACCTGCAGCACGTCAGGGCCGCCGGGCTCGCGGGCGATTACGGCTTTCATACGGTCCAGTCATCCGGCACAACGGCGATCACGTCGATTTCCATCAACCATTCCGGCTGGCCCAGGCCGGAAATCACCAGCCCGGTGGAAATCGGGAACACGCCCTTGAGCCACTTGCCGACCTCCTGGTACACCGGCTCGCGGTAGCGCGGATCGATCAGGTAGGTGGTGGTTTTGACGATATGGCTCAGGTCGGAACCGGCCTCTTCAAGCAGCTGCTTGACGTTTTTCATCGCCTGCTCGGCCTGGGCGCGCGGGTCACCGAGGCCGACCAGCTTGCCGTCGAAATCGGTGCCGATCTGGCCGCGCACATAAATGGTGTTGCCGGCGCGCACGGCCTGGCACAGGTCGTTGTCCAGGGTCTGGTTGGGGTAGGTTTCTTTGGTGTTGAACATGCGGATGCGGGTATGGGTAGGCATGGCGGGCAACTCATGGGAAGCGGGATGAGTTCAGCTTCACATCGCCCGGAATCTGGCGAAACCAGCATTTGTGCAGGGTAGTGCTTAGGAAAAACCGAAGCCCGTGCAGGCGGTCGGTTTGCCCATGACCCGGCACGAACCCTGCAACGCTCCCCGCACAGTCATTGTTGAGGGGCAGGCGTAATGCTCAGTCGTATTACTCAGCGTCAACTGGAGTATTTCGTGGCGTCGGGAGAGGCGGGCAGCATCAGTGCGGCCGCTGAACGCATTCATGTGTCGTCGCCATCGATCTCGGCGGCGATCACCCATATGGAGGCCGAGCTGGGCATCCAGCTGTTTGTGCGTCACCACGCCCAGGGCATTTCCCTCACGGCCGTGGGGCGCCAGGTGATGCAGGAGGCCAAGCAGATCCTGGAGCAGATGAGCAATCTCTACACCATCGCCTCGGAGTCGTTGAACACCGTGCGCGGGCCGTTACGGGTGGGGTGCCTGGCGTCGCTGGCGCCGATGATCACGCCGGAATTGGTGTTTGGTTTTGGCCGCGCGTTTCCCGGCGTGCGCCTGACCCAGGCCGAAGGCAACCACGAGGAATTACTCGAAAAGCTGCGCAGCGGTGAGCTGGATATCGCCCTGACCTACGACCTGGTGACCAGCCCGGACATCGACTTCCAACCCCTGGCGCACCTGCCGCCGTATGTGATGGTCGGCGAGTACCACCCGCTGGCGAGCCTGCCGGCGGTGAGCATGCAGGACCTTGAGGCCTACCCGGTGGTGCTGCTCGACACGCCGTGGAGCCGCGACTATTTCCTCAGCCTGTTTATCCAGGCGGGCACCACGCCGAACATCATCATGCGTTCCACCAACCTCGAAACGGTGCGCGCCATGGTCGGCAATGGGATTGGCTATTCCTTCGCGAATGCGCGGCCCAAATCGAACATGTCCCAGGACGGCAAACGCGTGATCCGCCTGCGCCTGGCCGGCGCGCACCGGCCGATGCGCCTGGGGTACGCCACGGCGAGCAACACCCAGCTGTCGCGCGTGGTGTCGGCGTTTGCCGAGCGTTGCCGACTGTTTGTGTCCGACCAGTACATCCCCGGCATGGCGCCGCCAAGCTTCTTTGACCCGCATGCGGTGCGGGTGCTGGAGGGGGTTAGCTGAGGTTGCACCAGTATGTGGCGTGCGCGGCGCCGTGAATTCAAACGCGCACCAAATGTGGGAGGTGGCTTGCCCCCGATGCCGGTGGGTCAGCTACAGAGGTATGCACTGACCCACCCTCATCGGGGGCAAGTCGAATCGTCGCACCGCCCCTCCCACATTGGTTTTGTAGTGTTTTCAGCACTGCATAGGTTCTACCTACCCAGTGCCCCGGTTTTAACGAATTGACCCCAAGCACCTCCCCCCACGACTCTGAATCCATCGATGCAGATCAACCTCTTTTTTTGTGCAGGGCACCACGACGATGACATTCGACTGGAATTACATGTTTGGTTTGCTCGGCGATGCCGAGTTCTGGCGCGCGACGTGGACGGTGATCAAACTCAGTACCCTGACCTGGCTCTTGAGCATTGCCCTGGGCTTTCTGCTGGCGCTGGCCAAGCAATCCAAACACCCACTGCTCAGCGTGCCGGCGCGTGGCTATATCTGGCTGTTCCGCAGCCTGCCGCTGCTGGTGCTGCTGATCTTTATCTACAACCTGCCCCAGGCGCTGCCGGGCACTTCGGCGGTGCTGGCCGACCCGTTCTGGTCCGGCCTGCTGGCGTTGGTCATCTGCGAAACCGCCTACGTCGCCGAGATCCATCGCGGCGGCTTGCTCTCGATTCCCAAGGGCCAGGGCGAAGCGGCGCGAGCGCTGGGGCTGCGGTTTTTCGGCACCCAGTGGCGCGTGGTAATCCCCCAGGCCTTGCGCGTGGCGCTGCCGTCGCTGGCCAACGAATACATCTCCATCGTCAAGCTCACCTCGTTGGTGTCGGTGATCTCGCTCACCGAAATCCTGATGGTCGGCCAGCGCCTGTATTCGCAGAATTTCCTGGTGATCGAAACCATGGCGGCGGTGGCGTTCTTCTACGTGTTTATCGTCACGGTGTTCGACTTCCTGCTCAAACGCCTGGAGCGTTTTCTCGATGTGAACCAGCGCAACGTCTCCCGCGTGCCGGACGCGGCCGTGCTGGCCCTGGCCACCCAACAACGCCTCGCGATGCAACGTCCGGCCAACACCGGCGTCGCTGCGTTGCAAGCCTCGCGGTTGCACAAGGCCTATAACGACATCGAGGTGCTGGGCTCGGTCAACCTGCAGGTGCAGCCCGGTGAAGTGGTGTCGGTGATCGGCCCGTCGGGCTCCGGCAAAACCACGCTGATCCGCTTGCTCAACGGCCTGGAGCAACTGGACAACGGCGAGATCCACATCAATGGCTTGCCGTTCATTCGCCTGAGCAAAGTCGGCGCGCAGAAACCCCAATACATCGAGCACGCCGAGCACCGCCTGAACATCGGCATGGTGTTCCAGAGCTTCAACCTGTTCCCGCATTTGAGCGTGCTCGACAACCTGCTGATGGCGCCCAAATACCACCGCCTGGGCACCACCGCCGAGCTCAAGCAACAGGCCTACGCGCTGCTGCACAAGGTCGGCATGCTCGACCACGCCTGGAAGTACCCGCACCAGCTGTCGGGCGGCCAGCAGCAACGCGTGGCCATCGCCCGCGCCTTGATGATGCGCCCGCAAATCATGCTGTTCGACGAGCCCACCTCGGCGCTCGACCCGGAGAAAGTCAACGAAGTGCTGCAAGTGATCGAAGCGCTGGCCGAGGAGGGCATCACCATGGTGATCGTCACCCACGAAATGAACTTCGCCTTCAAGGTTTCCGACCGCATCGTCTTTATGGAGAAAGGCCGCGTGGTCTGCGATGACACCCCGAGCGCCTTGCGCAGCGGCCACAACCCACGCGTGGAGGCGTTCCTCAAGGACGTCTCGCTGGCGTGATCTCTTAACCGTTCAGAGCACAACAAAATGATCGAGCAATCGCAAATCGAACAATTCCAGCGTGACGGCTTCCTGGTGGTCGAAGGCGTGCTGTCGGTGGACGACGTGGCCGCGCTGCAACACGACTTCGACCAGTGGGTAGAAGAGAGCCGCAGCCACGACCAGGGCTGGGGCGCCACCGTGGATGGCCGCGCGCGCTTCGACCTGGAAGGCGACCACCGCGCCGATCACCCGTCGTTGCGCCGGGTCAGTTCGCCCACCGAGATTTCCCCGGTGTATGAGCGTGTGGCGCTGCAGTCGCGCATGGCGGCAATTGCCGCGCAGTTGATCGGCGGCGGTGGCGCGCGTTTCCACCACAGCAAGATCAACTCGAAACTGCCGCATACCGCGACCCAGGTGAAGTGGCACCAGGATTTTCTGTTCACACCCCACAGCAACGACGACATCGTCACCGCGTTGCTGATGGTCAGCGAAGTCACCCCGGAAAACGGCCCGCTGAATGTGATCCCCGGCAGCCATAAAGGCCCGCTGTGGTCGCACTGGCAGAACCAGCGTTTCACCGGTTCGGTGGACGACGCCGTGGTCGAGGAACACTGCCAACAACCGGTGGCCTGCTACGGCCCGGCCGGTTCCGTGTGCTTTATGCACACGCGCCTTTTGCACGCTTCCAGCCCTAACGAGACCGAACTCCCGCGCACTCTGTTCATCGGTGTTTACGCCGCTGAAGACGCGCTGCCATTCGGCGAAAACCCTTTGCCCAGCGCACACGCCGGCCTGCTGGTGGCCGGTGAAGAAAGCGGCCTGGTGCGCTCCACGGACAACCATATGCGCTTGCCGCAGAAACCCCGTGGTGCGTCCTTCTTCGTGCAACAGGCCGGACAAGATTCTGCCACTGCCTAACCTCCTTTAAACCTTGCGGGTAATGACCATGACAGCATTTCGTAACAGTGTTCGCCCCCTTGCCGTGTGCCTGTTGGGCGCAGCGGTGGCCATGACTTCGTTGGCGGCTGCGGCCTTCCAGAAAGACGGCAAGATCGTCGCCGGGTCGGACGTGACGTTCTTCCCCTACGAGTACATGGATAACAACAAGCCGGCCGGCTTTGATATCGAATTCATGGACGGCCTGGGCAAGGTCATGGGGCGCCAGGTCGAGACCCTCGACACGCGCTTTCCCAACCTGATCACCGGCCTGCAAGCCGGGCGTTTTGACGTGACCAACTCGTCGATGTACATCACGGCGGAGCGGGTCAAGGTCATCGACATGATCCCCTACCTGAAAAGCGGCGAGTCGATCCTGACCCTCAAGGACAGCAAGTTCCAGCCCAAGACCCCGGAAGAATTCT
>Ga0308159_1000668_pt1 | contig 69731 bp, 73 predicted proteins | sample PhyCR1_FD_201040 | JGI IMG/M metagenome (GOLD analysis project Ga0308159, IMG submission 201040) | Phyllosphere microbial communities from UC Gill Tract Community Farm, Albany, California, United States - DLSLC.R1 | ecosystem: Host-associated > Plants > Phyllosphere > Unclassified | place: USA...
GTCTATCCGCTTGCCAGAAACGGGTGACAAACCGGGCAGCGGCAGAGTAGAACCATCCATGGCGGGTGTAGCTTTCCTGAAATGACGTTGATCGGACTAGGCATCTAAATCATACGTTAAATCAGTATGTTACGCTACATCCGCCAACCCGCGTGAATTTTCCGGGCTAAGCGTTCGTGCGAACTCGCTCATGGCAAGGACGTTCTTTTCGAGCTGAGCGATAGGTGCGAGGTTGCAGGTGGCGGACAAAGGCAACGAAATTAGCCGATCCACAAATATCTGGCTGATGGCGCTGGGCGCGGTGATTGTGCTCGCGGGCGGCGTCTTCACCATCGGTGGGGCGAAGCTCGCGGCATTGGGCGGGAGCCTCTATTTCGTCATGGCCGGGATTGCGCTGCTTGCGTCCGGAGTGCTGATCATCCGACACCGCGCGTCCGGCGCGCTGCTGTTCGGCGCGACATTCGCGGCAACGATCCTGTGGGCCTTATGGGAAGTGGGCCTGTCGTTTTGGCCGTTGATTTCCCGCCTGCTCGCCATGGGGGTCGGCGCGACCGTGGTTGTGCTGTCCTATCCGCTGTTGCGGCGCGCCGACGGCCGCGCGCCGCAGTGGCGCCCTGCGCTGGCCGTCGCGGCGGTGTTGGGGCTATGTTGCGCCGGCGGCTTCGCGGCGATGTTCAGGGTCCATCCGACCGTCGCCTTCGCGGGCACGGAGAGCGGCCTGCTCCGGGTGGATCCCGCGCACGAGCAGAAGAACTGGGAGGCCTATGGCAATAGCGCCGGCGGCAGCCGCTTCGTCGCGCTGGACCAGATCACGCGCGACAATGTGGGGAAGCTGGAGGTCGCCTGGACCTATCGCACCCGCGACATCGCGGTTAGCGATGGCAACGGCGCCGAGGACCAGAACACGCCGTTGCAAATCGGCGATAGCGTGTTCGTCTGTACGCCGCACAACAATGTGATTGCACTGGACGCCGATACCGGGCGCGAGAAATGGAAGGCGCTGATCAATGCCCGCGCTTCGGTGTGGCAGCGCTGCCGCGGGCTGGGCTATTTCGATGTGCGGGCGCCGCTTCAGCAGCCGGGTCTTCCCGGCGCGAGCCCGGTCACTCCGGTCACGGTGCCGGACGGCGCGCCCTGCCAGCGCCGCCTCCTGGTGAACACCATTGACGCCCGTCTGATCGCGCTGGATGCAGATACCGGCCGTTTCTGCCCGGAATTCGGCACGAATGGGCAGGTGAACCTCAAGGCAGGACTCGGCGACGCGCCAGACCCGCTGTACCAGCTCACCTCCGCCCCGACGGTCGCCGGCACCACCGTGGTGGTCGGCGGCCGCATCGCCGACAACGTCCAGGTCGATATGCCGGGCGGAGTGGTACGCGGCTTCGACGTGGTGACGGGCCGGCTGCGCTGGGCGTTCGATCCGGGCAATCCCGCGATCACCGCCGCGCCGCCGCCGGGCCAGACCTACACCCGCTCGACGCCGAACGTCTGGGCGTCGATGTCGTACGATGCTGCCTCCAACACCGTGTTCATGCCGGTGGGCGGCGCGTCCGTCGATCTCTACGGCGTGACGCATACCCCTCTCGATCGCAAATATGGCGCTTCGATGCTCGCGCTCGACGCGACCACCGGGCGGGAGAAATGGCATTATCAGACGGTCCATAGCGACCTGTGGGACTTCGACGTGCCGATGCAACCGAGCTTCGTCGACTTCCCGGTCGGCGGGCGCAGGGTACCGGCGCTGGTGTTCGGCACCAAGGCGGGCCAGGTCTACGTCCTGGATCGGGCAACCGGGCGGCCGCTGACGAAAGTGGCGAGGCAGGCGGTGCAGCCGGCCAACATCCCGGGGGAGCATTACTCTCCCGTACAGCCCCGCTCGGTGGGCATGCCGCAGATCGGGGTTGGCCCGCTGTCCGAAGCGGACATGTGGGGGGCAACACCGTTCGACCAGCTGCTCTGCCGCATCGCCTTCAAGGGCATGCGCTATCAGGGCCTGTACACGGCGCCGGGGACCGACAAGTCGCTCAGTTTTCCCGGCTCGCTCGGCGGCATGAACTGGGGCGGCCTATCCGTCGATCCCACTACCAATACGATCTTCGCCAACGACATGCGGCTTGGCCTTTGGGTGCAGATGTTCCCGCAGCCGCAGCAAAGCTCGCAGGCGCGCCCGCACCAGCAGCTGGGCAACGCCGGCACCAACGCGGGCGCCAACACCAACGGCACGGCCACGAACTCCGGTGGCGAAGCCACCAACACCGGCATGGGCAGCGTCCCGATGAAGGGCACGCCCTACTCGGTGACCAAGGATCGCTTCCTTTCGCTGCTCGGTGTACCCTGTCAGGCGCCGCCTTATGGAACGCTGACCGCGATCGACATGGGCACTCGCAAGATCAAATGGCAGGTGCCGGTCGGCACCGTGCGCGACACCGGGCCGCTCGGCATCCGCATGGGCCTGCCGATCCCGGTTGGTCTCCCGACGCTCGGCGGCACGCTGGCAACCCAGGGCGGGCTCGTCTTCTTCGCCGGGACGCAGGATTATTATCTGCGCGCCTTCAATTCGGCGACGGGCAGGGAGGTTTGGAAGGCGCGGCTGCCGGTTGGCAGCCAAGGCGGGCCGATGAGCTACAAGTCGCCCAGGACGGGCAGGCAGTATGTCGTGATCACCGCCGGCGGTGCCCGCCAGTCTCCGGATCGGGGCGATTACGTCATCGCCTACGCGCTGAAATGAGACCGGCGGGGCACCGCCTCGCGATATGTCGGCAGGATGAATGCGGCGTGCCCACATCTCGGCGCTGGCACAAGGAGATGGCGGCTCGACCGATCCGCAGCGCCATCCGCCTGCTTGGCCTCGGCCTCCTGCCCGCCGGCCCGCTCGGCGGCGCGCATGCGCAGACGGTGGCACAGCCGGTAGGGCAGAAGATGGGACAGCCGGCCGGAACGGCTGACGCCGAAGTGACCAAGGGCGCGGCTGTCGCACGCCACCCGGTCGCGCCGCACCCACGTGACACGCTGACCGGCGACTGGGGTGGGCTGCGCACCCAGCTCAAGGACAAGGGGCTCAGCATCCGCGCCGATTACGTGTCCGAGACATTCTCCGCTATGCGCGGGGGGCAGCGCCGCGGCACTACCTACGTCCAGCAGCTGCGGGGTGGGATCGATCTCGACCTCGGGACGATAGCGGGCTGGTCGGGCGCGCTGTTCCACCTGACGCTCAATGATCGGCGCGGGGTCGGGCTCTCGTCCGATTATGTGGGCAACCGCTTGCCCATCCAGGAGGCTGCCGGCGGCTATTATACCCGCCTTGGCGAGTTCAGCCTCGAGCAAAATCTCGCTGGCAGCGGGCTCAACCTGCGGCTCGGCTATTTTGCGATGGGCAACGATCTTGGCGGCATGGCCATCGGCTGCTACCTGGTGAACGCCGCCTTCTGCGCGCACCCTCTCTCGCTGTCCGGCAATAGTGGCTGGTACAATTATCCAAACGCCCGCTGGAGCGCGGCGGTGCGTTTCCGGCCGCGTTCCGATTTCGCGATCAGGACCGGCATCTACCAGGTCAATCCTCGCCTGAACGAAGAGCATAATGCTTTTCGGCCCTTCGCCGGCGGCACCACCGGCGTGCTGCTGCCGCTGGAGGTGGAATATGATCCGGGGGCGGCAGAGGGCAGCCGCCTGTTGCCCGGCCACTACAAGCTCGGTGCCTATTACGACACGTCCAGCGCGGCGCGGCAGGCGGACGGTGGCACGGTCAGGGGCCGGTACGGCGTCTACCTGCTTGCTGACCAGATGATCCTGCGGGAAGGGGGCGGCGGTAGAGGGCTTTCGATCTTCGGTCAGTTCACGGCCAGCCCCAGGGCTTCGGCGCAAATCACGCGCTGGTATGCCGGCGGACTGGTCAAGACCGGCACTTTCCGAGGCCGTGATGCCGACACGATCGCGCTGGGCATCGTCCACTCGCAGGTCAATCCGCGTTTGCGGCGAGCCCATTTCGATACCGTATCACTTCCCGGGGGACCGGGCAGCTTTGCCTCGATGCCGGCGGGCGAGACCGCGATCGAACTGAGCTATGGCCTCCCGCTCAACAAATGGCTGAGCCTGCGGCCCGACGTGCAATATATCATCGATCCCGGCGCATTCAGCATGCGTTCCGTGGACGATGCACTCGCTGTCGGCGCGCAGGTCAAGGTACAGTTCTGAGCGGCATGGCTCCGAACACCACGCGGCGGCGGCGCCAGATCGGTGAGCGCCTCCGGCCAATAATGCTTGTGATATGTTGGCCCGCCTCGCGATATTCAGGGCTCGCTCCACATGCGCAGAAGGTTGTGATACTGGCCGGCGAGCGCAACCGTCTCGGGTGAGTCTCCGAAACGCTGGCGCAGACTGTCGATTGCCTTATCCATCTCGAACAACAGGGTACGGCGGGCATCATCGCGAATCAGGCTCTGTGTCCAGAAGAACGAACATACCCGCTCGCCGCTGGTTACCGGATCGACCCGGTGCTGGCTGGCGGCGGGATAAAGGATAAGATCGCCTGCCGGCAACTTGACCCGGTGTTCGCCGTAAGTGTCCACGGCCACAAGTTCGCCTCCCTCGTACTCGTCCGGGTCAGAAAGGAACAGCGTCGAGGACACATCAGTCCTGAGCCACGAGGGTGAGCCTGACACACCGCGCAGCGAGCCGTCGATGTGAAGACCGTAGGTTTCCGAACCTTCGGCGCCATAGCGGTTGAACAACGGCGGCATGTAGTGGGCTGGCAATGCCGCGCGAAAGAAAGTGGCATTGGCCTGCAACGCCTGGAGTATCAGGCGCCCCTGTTCCTGCGCTACGGGATCGTTTTCGGGAAGCTGCCGATTGCGTTTGACCAGTGCGCCCTGGCTGCCGCCCGTGGCCCGCCCGTCGATCCATTCGGCCGCCTCGATCGCCGCGCGCATGGCGCTCACCTGATTGCGCGTGAGCACGCCGGGAATATGCAACATCATGGCAGTCTTGCTCCTTTACAGGAAAAGCCCCGGCACCCTTCGGCGCCGAGGCTGAACCTTCGACGGTGCGAACGATCAGAAGTGGACGTTCAGCGTCGCCCGGACCGAACGTTCCAGGCCCGGCTGATACCGATAGCCGAGGTAGTTCAGCGAGGTCATGTACCTCTTGTTGAACAGGTTGAACACGTTCAGCTGAAGATCAGCGTGGTCGTTAAATTTGTAAGATGCGGTGGCGTCGAACACCCAATATGACGGCATCTCGGCGGGCGTGGTGGCCAGCTTCGACTGACGCTTCACGGCCCCGGTGTAGCGCACGCCGCCGCCGATCGTCAGACCGATCGGCGTGCGATAGGTCGACCACAAGGAAGCCGCATCCTTCGGCGCGTAAGGCAGGTCGGTCGAACCATCCTGCGCGGTCGCCGCTCCCACGGTGATGTCGGTCTTCTGGTGGGTATACGATCCGATCACGTTCCAGTCCGGGGTGATCTGGCCGGTGGCGGTCAGCTCGACGCCGGTGACCCGCTTCTTGCCGATCTGCGAATACGTGCCGTCATCGTTCGCATAGACCTCGTTGTTCACCCAGGTGCGGAACACAGCGCCTGTCAGCAGCAGCGATTCACCGAACAGGTTCCACTTAGTGCCCGCTTCCAGCGTCTTGGCCTTCTGCGGATCCATGTCCGGGTTGCTTGCGCTGCTGGCGGTAGACGAAAGCGAATAGGCCCCGAAGCTGCCTGTCGCGCCCGGGGGCTGCTGCGATACGGCATAGTTCACGTAGACGTTGCCGGTCTTCGTCAGCTTGTAGACCGCGCCAGCCTTCCATGTGAACAGATCGCCCTTGGCCGTCAGATCGGAGGAGCTGGTGTCGTACGTGGTCTTGTAGTGATCGTAGCGAGCACCCAGATCGAGCGACAGCGCTTTTGTCAGGTCGATCGTGTCGAACAGATAGGCGGCAACAGTGTCGGTCTTCCAGTACGAGTTGCTGCCTGTGCGCGTGATGGTCCGGCCGCTGGAAGTATATGCGGGGTCATACAGATTGACCGGCGTCGGCGAACCGTCTGAAGCCAGACCGTAGTTGGTCTGCTTCTCGCGCGTCAGCTCCACACCCGTGCTCAAGCTGTGGTGGATCGTGCCGGTGTCGAACCTGGCGGTAAGATTGATCTGGTCGGTAAGAACCGAGTTGTGAAGCTGCTTTGCTGCCCCCAGGCGAGTGGTAGTCCATTCGCTGGGGTCAATGTCGGGATCCGCGCTGGCCACGCCCTCCGTGATTGCCAGGTAGTCCTGCGAAATCTCGCCCCAACGGAAGGTGTTGCGCAAGGTGACGTTGTTGCCGAAATCATGTTCGGCCTTCACCGTTACCTTCGTCATGTCCGAGTTGTCGTGCGAGTCACTTGCGCCGTAAAAATTCTTGCGGCTCACTTTCGCGGCGGAGTTCAGCGTGGCATCGCTAAAGCCGCCCCAACCGATAGTCGAGAGGCCGCTGTCCGGGCGATTGTCCTGCTCGACATGCTCCAGATCCAGATAGAGGCGCGTAGCAGTGCCAAGACCCACCGCGACGGACGGTGCCAGGCCCCAACGGTTGTTCTTGATATGGTCACGACCAGCTACGCCGGCCAGCTGGCCCATGAAGTTGATGCGCGCCGCCGCCGTTTCGGACAGCTTGCGGTTGATGTCCAGCGTGCCGCGCCAGTAATCTCCCATGCCTACACCCGCGCTGGCATCGACACTGTTTTGCAATTTGGGCTGCTTGGTAACCAGGTTGATGGAACCGCCAACCGAGCTGCGGCCATAGTCAGAGCCAGACGCGCCCTTGGTCACTTCGATCTGTTCGGTGTTGAACACGTCGCGCGACGCGCCGCTAATGTCACGTACGCCATCGACGTAGATGCTGTTCGACATGTCGAAACCGCGCATATAGAGCGAATCGCCCGTAAGCGGACCGCCGTTGCCTTCGCCCGCGTTGAAGGTGCCCACCCCCGCTACGTTGCGCATGGCCTCGGTCAGCGTGGTTGCTGCCTGATCCTGCATCACTTTCTTGGAAATGACCTGGATGGTTTGCGGCGTCTCGGCCAGCGGTGCCGTGTACTTGGGCGCGTCTGTCCTGGGCTTGTAGCCCTGATCGTCGATCGCCGTATCCGTCACTGTGACGCCCCCCAGGTGAACGGGAGCAGCGGCATCCTGGGCTACCGCAGGCGTGGCCAGAAAGCTGGCGTAACCGAGCGCGAGGCAGGCGGGCCCCACGGCAGACGGGCCGAGCGAACGAATACGTGACATTGGATTACCCCTCATTTCTATGCTGCGTCGCAACCGAGCGCCTATTGCTAATGATTCGCATGAGAGGCAAGAGGTTTGTTACACTTTAGCAAAAAAGAGCGCCTGCCCTCGCGGCCAAGGGGTGATCGTCCCTAATTTTATGCAACTAAGCCGCATTATCATATAGGAGCATATAAGCGGCGGCTCTGTTGCAAAAAATCGCGGGGATGCCGATCTGGCGGCTCTGAACTGGAGGCGGGGCGGCATGGACGATTTCAAATGGCGGCATTTCCGGGGTGAGATTATCCTGTGGGGCGTTCGTTGGTATTGCAAATATGGGATTAGCTACCGGAACCTTGAGGAAATGCTGGAGGAGCGGGGGGTCAGTGTAGATCACACGACGCTGTACCGCTGGGTCCAGCACTATGCACCCGAGATGGAGAAGCGTCTGCGCTGGTACTGGAAGTGGCCGGGGCTTTCACGTAGCTGGCGCGTCGACGAGACCTATGTAAAGGTCAAAGGCAAATGGGCCTATCTCTATCGGGCCGTTGACAAGGACGGCGACACCATCGACTTTTGCCTGTCGGCGACGCGGAACATGAAAGCCGCCAAGCGCTTCCGGGGCAAGGCCCTCAACGGTTTGAAGGATTGGGAAAAGCCCTTGAAGATCAACACCGACAAGGCGCCCACCTATGGTCCCGCGATCGCGGCCCTCAAGAAGGAAGGCAAGTTGCTGGAGGAGACGTTGCACCGCCAGGTCAAATACCTCAACAATGTTGTCGAAGCCGATCACGGCAAGCTGAAACAGCTGATCAAGCCAGTGCGCGGATTCAAGACTTTGAAAACCGCCTATGCGACGATCAAGGGCTTCGAGGTCATGCATGCCCTGCGCAAGGGCCAAGCGGCCATCTTCCAATATGGCGGCGGCATCATGGGAGAAGTGCGTCTGATCGAAAGACAGTTCAACGTCTACACCGCCTGAAACCAATCAAGGCAACGGCCGCGCTCGCCTCAGCGAGATTTTTGCAACAGTGCCATCGAAGCTACCAAGGTGCATTTTGCCAAGCAGATCCCGCTCGGGCGAACTGCCACCGTCGACGAGGTGGCGCAGGCCTATCTGTTCGCGATCACCAACGGGTTCCTGAACGGCCAGACGCTGGTGATCGATGGAGGTCTAGGCCTAGTTTCATAGCCGCTGGAGCGGCGTCCTTCCACGAGTGTGGGAACGCTGACCGCCAACCAGCTCATCGCCACCATGCCCGAACGTATCCATCCGGCGCCCCCGCCTTGTCATGAGGTAGGCCCTTGCTGTTAAGAACGCCTCGGCAGGGGCGACTGACGCAACAGGCAAGATCTGTGGAAGTTGGTACACTTTGGCGGAAAACTCGCCCCCTTTTCGATCGACAGGTCAATCGGTCAGTCTAGCCGGATGACCGGTTTGCCTGAGAAGTTTCGTTTGCGCAGGCCACCGAGCATCGCGGGAAGATCGTCAAAGCTGCCCTCGACTATGGGTTCGGGATGTAGCGCACCGTCGGCGATCGCCTGCAACATCGCCTCGCCCGCCGTCGTCAAGCGCAGCCAGTCATGCGCATCGCCATGCTGGTGCAACGCGCCGAGCGCGACCTCGTGTAACGACAACGCGCGGCCGAACGCGGGGTTCGGCCATTCCGCTACGCGGCCCTGGATGCAGACGATGTGGCCATTGGCGCGCAGCGCCGGGGTCAGGCGCTGGGCGTGATCGGGGCCGACGCTGTCGATCACCGCGGCGAAGCGCGGCTCGGACAGCGTCTCGCCATCGGGCAGCGTGCCGGGGAGCCAGTCGTGTGCGCCCAGTTGCGTCAAGCGCTCGCGGTGGCGCGCGTTGCACATCGCAGTCACCCGCCAGCTCCGCGCATTTGCAAGCTGCACGAGGTAGCGCCCGACCGCACCACCGGCGCCGCTGACCAACAGCGTCTCGCCGGGATTGTCGGGCAACTTACCGATAGCCAACCACGCTGTCAGCGCCGGGCAGGGAAAGCCCGCGGCCACCACGAGGTCGAGCGTATCGGGCACAGGCAGCAGCACAGCCGCGCGAATTGGCACATATTCGGCGAAGCTGCCGTGTGCGGCCAAGCTCTGATGATAGGCCACCCGTGCCCCGATCCAAGCCGCATCGACACCCTCGCCGACGGTCACGACCTCCCCCGCGCCATCGACGCCAGGGACGTGCCCGTTCTGCCAGTCGACGAGTTCGCCGCCCAGCACCTTCCAGTCGACCGGGTTGAGCCCGATCGCCCGGTTGCGTACCAACACCTCGCCCGGCGCGGGCGCGGGCAGCTGGCGATGTTCGGGAACGAGCGCGAGCGGATCCGCCCTGCCATGCCAGGCCCAGACGCGATAGCCTGCGGGCAGTACCTCAGACATAAGCACCGGCCGAGTAAGTCAGTTCGTAGCTGTGGCTGTATATCTCCAGAATATTGCCGAACGGGTCTTCCATGTAGACCATACGATAGGGTTTCTCGCCCGGGAAGTATTCACGCACGGGCATGCGCTGCTTGCCGCCGGCGGCAACGATCTTGGCAGCGAGGCCCTCGACGTCGGGATCCTGCACACAGAAGTGGAACATGCTGGTCTTCCAGTACTCGAAGTTGTTTTCCGGTTTCACCGCATTGCGGAACTGAAAGATCTCAACGCCCACGCGGTCGCCAGTGGACAGGTGGGCGATGCGGAACGAACCCCAGCCCGACCCGAAAACGTCAGTGCACATGATGCCGATGGCGCTCTCGTCCTCGGTGATCGTGGTTGGCGGCATGATCAGATACCAACCCATGACATCGGTGTAGAATTTCACGGCGGCGTCGAGGTCGGTAACCGACAGGCCGATGTGGGAGAAACTGCGCGGATAGGGGATCATGATGCGCTCCTTTCTTGCCCGCGTGAGCCTACAGCACCCTTTGGGAAAGGCGCAAATATATCATGTAACCGCCCCTGGCATTCTTGATGTGGCACGGAGGATCTTCAGCGAATCATGGAGGAGAGCGGTGATGTCAGAGATGGTGCTGGGCAGCGCGGAGGCGCCGGTGGAAGCGGTGAAAGCCGGACGGGGCTGGCGTAACTGGCGACATGGCTGATCGCGGGTGTACTGGCGCGTGGTGAATTGGTCGAAACCCTGCCCGACCACGCCACAGATAGCCTGCCTTTGCATGTCGACGATGCTTGAAGCCCCTTATGTTTTCTGTTCCGTTGCTACTCAACCCCCAATCCCAACAAGGCCGGCTATGACCCACCAGCTCGCACACCATCGCATTGAGGATAAGACAGCAATACCATCACGGCCGGTCTCGGTGGGAAGGAAGCTCGTGACCTGCCGATTCCTCGACAAGCTGCTGTAACTGCGCATGCTTCCGCAGCCTGATACTGCCTTCCAGCGTGTCCCAGCTTTCGCCAGGGTGGCGTGAACGCATTTAGTTCGCTTCAGCCGCCGCCGGTGTGGATGAGTTCCCGATCGCCTTGTTAAGCGCGGCGTAGCGCGTGCCGAGACGTCCATTGCTGTCGGCCAGATCGCGGGACGCCTGAAGCAGGGTGCGCTGGCTGTCGATCACATCGAGCCAGGTGATGACGCCGCCCCGATAGCGCGCCGAAGCGAGATCGAATGCGGCCCGCGCACTCTCGCGCCGGCCAGCGAGCTTCGCATTCTGCTGCTGTTCGGCAGTATAGCCGTTCAATGCATCGTCGATCTCCTGCCAGGCCTGGAGCACGGTCTGCTGATAGGAAACCGCCGCTTCCTTCTGCTCCAGCTCGCGCAATTGAACGACGCGCTTGCGCCTGCCGCCGTCGAACAGCGGCAGGCTGACGCTCGGCCCGATCGACCAGGCGCGGCTCGCCCAGTCGAACAGGTTCGCTGCTCGATAGGATTCGAGGTTGAATCCGCCGCCGAGACGAATGCTCGGATAAAGATCCGCTTTGGCGACGCCGATATTCGCGGTGGCGCTGTGCAGGCGCGCTTCGGCTGCGCGGATGTCTGGACGGCGTAGCGCGATTTCAGAGGGAAGGCCGAGGGCCAGATCGGGGAGTTCAGGCTTGCCCGCATCCATCACCGGCTTCAACAGATCGCCAAGGGCGCCCGGCCGCTCCCCCAGCAGCAAAGCGATCTGGTTGGCCTGTGCGGCCTCCTGCGCGAGCAGCGCAGGCAGTTGCGCCTCAATGCCCTGCAGTTCGCTGCGCTGGCGTTCGATATCTAAATGGTTGTTGATCCCACCAGTGGTGCGAGCCGAGAGAAGATCCGTGCGTTCACGCAGCGCCGCGATGTCGTCGCGGGTCAGAGCAATCTTGCGCTGGGTAGCGCGAAGATCGAAATAGTTGCGCGCAACATCGCTGGCGAGACTGAGCCGGGCAAGGTCGAGCAAAAACGCCTGCTGTGCAACGCCCGCATCGGCCGCCTCGATCGACCGGCGAACCTTGCCCCAAAGGTCGATCTCCCAGGACGCATCAAGGCCGGTCTGATAGAGGGTGAACGGTTCGCTCAGCAGCTTGACCAGCGCATCGCGATCAGCGCCCGTCGAGGAGCCGGCGACGGCATTGAGCAACCGGGTACTGGCACCATATTCGCTCTGGCGCTGGCGCGTCACCTGCCCGCTGGCATTGACCTGCGGCAAACCCTGCGCGCCCGCATTACTGCGCTGGATACGTGCCTGGGCAACGTGGAGGGCGGCGGTCACCAGGTCCGGACTACCAGCGACGGCCCGGCGCTCCAGTTCATCCAAGACAGGATCATTGAACGCCCGCCACCAGTCGGCGGGCAACGCGGCCTCACTGGCGACAGGCGTGTGCAAGCTGGAGTCGCCGCTGCGCCAGCTCGTCCAGTCGGAGGGGGCAGCCGGTGTGGGCTTCGCAAAATCCGGTCCCATCGTACATCCCGCCAGCACAAGCGCCAACAGCGACGAGGCGAAGCCTTGCCGGACCGAAATGCTGGATGCGGGCGGGATCAAGGGCATGGCGAAAGTCCAGTTCATCAGGCAAGTCGGTTTCGGAAAAGCCATGCGGCAAGCGGCAGGGTGATGCCCGCCATCGCCAGCATGGGCACGAAATCGAAGGCGATATCGGAAAAGCCCGCGCCCTCGAGGTAGATGCGTCGCACCATGTCGATGCCGAAGCGCAGCGGATTGACGTAGGTGATAATCTGGAGAATCTGCGGCATGTTGCGCACCGGCGTCAGCATGCCCGACAGCAGCATCAACGGCATGATGAGCAGGAAGGTGTAGAGCATCGCCTGCTGCATGCTGACGGACAGGGCCGAGATCGACAGGCCCACGCCCACGCCCGCGATCGTGAAACTGACAAGGCCGAGATAGAGCAGCCAGTAGGAACCGTTCATCGGGATCTGGAACCAGAAACGGATGACGAGGAGGATAATGGTCGACTGGATCAGCCCGACGATGATCGACGGCACGGCCTTGCCGATGAGGATCTGCATGGGCGTGAGCGGTGTCACCAGAAGCTGGTCGAAGGTGCCTTGCTCGCGCTCGCGCGCGACCGACAATGCAGACAGTAGCAGAGTCTGCATGAAGCTGAGCGCCGCGATCATCGCAGGCATCAGCGTCCAGCGCGATTCCAGATTGGGGTTGTACCAAGCGCGCCGTTCGACGATGATCGGCGGGCTCCCGCCGAGCGAACGGCTATAGTTGCCGACGATGGTGCCGATCTGGCCGGCTGCCGCTCCGGCGGTGGATGAGTTGCGGCCATCGAGAATGATCTGGATCGGCGCTGTGTCGCCGACCGTGAGCCTATGCTCGAAATCGGAAGGGATACTGATCGCCAACAGCACCTTGCCGCTGTCGATCAGGTCGCCGATCTGCGCGTTGGAGGTAAGCGTCGCCTCACGCCGGAACACGCCGGTGCCGTCTAGGCGGGCGAGCAGTTCGGTCGAAGGGGCGCTGTGGCTTTGATCGACCACCGCATAGGGAACATGCGTCAGATCGTAGGTCGCGCCATAGCCGAACAGCAGCGCCTGCATCAGCGCCGGGGCGAACAGGATGGTCCGGTTGGCGGGATCCTTGACCAGCGCCAGTATCTCCTTGCGGACGAGCGCGAAGGCCTGGGCGAGCCAGGCGATGAGGTCGGCTACGGCCATCAGTCCAGCCTCTTGCGCAACATGCGCCCGGTGAGAAAAGCCAGCAGCACGGCGTAGCCAGCCAGGATCGCGCAGTCCTTGAGGACCATCGGCCAGATCGTACCGGCGAGAAACAGCGACTTGACCAGCTCCATGAAATGGGTGGCGGGCAGAACCTGGCTGACGATTTGAATCACCACCGGCACGTTACGAATGTCGAACACGAAGCCCGAGAGCATCATCGCCGGCATGAAGCTTGCCAGCAGCGCCATCTGGCTCGCGGCGAACTGGTTGCGTGTCACGCCCGAGATGAAGAGGCCGAGCAGCAGCGCAACGATCAGGTAGATCAGCGACGCGAAGATGATGACGAGGAGCGATCCCCGGATCGGCACTTCGAACAGGAACCGCGCGGCGAGAAGGCACACGACCAGATCGATCGCCCCAATCACAATGTAGGGCGCGAGCTTGGACAGCACGAGCTCGAGCGGCCGCACCGGTGTCACGAACAGGGACTCGAGTGTGCCGCGTTCCCATTCCCGCGCGATCAGCAGTGAAGTGAGGAAGGCGCCGATCAGCGTCATGACCAGCACGAGCAGGCCCGGAACGAGATACCAGGTGCTGTTGCCCGCTTCGTTGAACCAGGTGCGCTGCACCAGCGTGACGCCGCCTGTCGAACCACCGCCGGTCCGGTCGGCCATGTGGAGTGAAGCGGTCTGGATCGCCCCGTTCACATAGCCTTCGATCGACGATGCCGTCGTCGAATCCGCGCCGTTGACGATGAGCTGGATGCGCGCATCGCCTGCAGCCCGGCGCCGGGAGAAATCGACCGGCACGCGCACGATGCCGTCGATCTTCTTCGCGCGCATCAGCACCGCCGCCTCATCCATGCTCGCGGCCGCGACCGGCACAAGATAGGGGGAGCCGCCAATCCCCGCGACCGCCTCCTGCGCGGCGGGGGAGCGATCCTCCAGCACGATCGCGACCGGTGCGTCCGTGACGTCGAACGACAGGCCATAGCCGAACAGCAGGATGAGCGCGATCGGCAGCAAGAGCCCGACAAGCAGATTGCTCCTGTCGCGCAGGAGCTGGCGCACCTCCTTGCGCGTCAGCGCGACGAGCCGCGTGCGGAAACCCGATGCGCTGCTCATGCCGCCGCCCTTTCTTGGGTCTGGCGGGCGCGGTTCTGCTCGACGATTGCGATGAAGGCGGCGTTCATGTCGGTGGCCTCGTCACCGGCCTGCTCGCGCACTTCGGCCGGGGTGCCGAGCGCGAGCAGTTGCCCGGCATCCTGGATGGCGATGCGGTCGCAATATTCTGCCTCTTCCATGAAGTGGGTGGTCACGATGATGGTGACGCCGTGCTGGGCGAGGTCGGTGATCGTGCGCCAGAAGGCGCGGCGCGCGAGCGGGTCGATGCCGCTCGTCGGCTCGTCGAGGAATAGGATGTCCGGCTCGTGAAGCAGCCCCGCCGCCATCGCGAGCCGCTGCTTGTAGCCGACCGGCAGGAGGCCGCTTTGCGCCGACGCATTAAGGTCGAACTGTGCGATGACCGCCTTGACTCGATCGCGCTTCCGCGCGCCTCGCAGGCCATAGGCGCCGGCGAAGAAGTCGAGATTCTCCCTGACCGAGAGATTGCCGTAGAGCGCGAATTTTTGGCTGACATAGCCGATCCGCGCGCGTGCCTTCGCCCGCGCCGTGCGCAAATCGACGCCCGCCACCTCGAGATGGCCGCTGGTTGCCGGAAGCAGACCGCAGAGCATACGGAAGGTGGTGGTCTTGCCCGCGCCATTGGGGCCGAGCAGCCCGAAAATCTCGCCGCGCCGCACGTCGAAGGAGGTGCTGGCGACCGCGGTGAAGTCGCCGAACTTGCGGACGAGATCGCGCACTACGATTATCGGCTCATCCTCGCCGAGCCGATTGCTTTCATCCTCTTGGGTCTCATCTGCCGGCGCGGTGCCGCCCCCGTCGCTCGTCGTGCCGGATTCTCCTTCATGCTCGCGTAGCAACAGCATGAAGGCGTCCTCCAGCTCGGCGTCACGGGGCTTGAAGCTGGTGTCGGACAGAAGATCGCCCAACGCCGCCTCATCGCATTCGGGACGGCGAATGAAATGCACGTTGCCACCCTTGGGAACGGCATCAACGATCCGGTCCGGCGCGTCGATCAGCCGGGCCTGGAGCACGCGTGCGGGCCGATCGGGCAAGGCGTCGGCCACATAGGTGAGGTTATCAGCCTTCCCGCGGAGGCTAGCGGGAGCGCCTTCGGCGAGTATCTTTCCGTGATTGAGTACGAATATCTGCGCGCAGCGTTCGGCCTCGTCCATATAGGCGGTGCTGACGATGACGCTGAGCTGTTCGTCCGCGATCAACTGGTCCAGGATCTTCCACAGGTCGCGGCGCGAGAGCGGATCGACCCCGACGCTCGGCTCGTCGAGCAGCAGCAGGTCGGGCGAGCGCACCAGCGTGCAGGCCAAGCCCAGCTTCTGCTTCATACCGCCCGAGAGCTTACCCGCGGGCCGGTCGGTGAACCGCGCCATGTCGGTCATCTCCAGCATCCGGGCGAAGCGCTCGCGCCGCACCTCCTGCGGCACGCCGTGGAGGTCCGCATAGAGATCGAGATTTTCCTGGACGCTCAGATCCTCGTAGAGGCCGAAACGCTGCGGCATATAGCTGATGCGGTTCTGCACAGACTGTGGATCGGCGCGCACGTCGATGCCGAGCACATGCAGGCTGCCGCCATCGGGGCGCAGCAATCCCGCCATCATCCGCATCAGCGTCGTCTTGCCCGCGCCATCGGGGCCGACAAAGGCGGTCAACTCACCGGCGCGGACGCTCAGCGACACATCGTCGATCGCGTCAAACGGCTTACCGTCGGGTGCATCAAAACGCTTTCGCAGGCCTTCGATGGCGACGGTGATATCTGCTTCGCTCACCGCGTCGCGCCGCTATCGTTGCCGCCCTTATCATTGCGCCCTGTGTCGATGCGAACCGTGACCGGCTGCCCGAGCCTCAGGCGGTTGGCCTTGTCCTCGACCTGCACCCGGACTTCATAGACAAGACTGGTGCGCAGTTCCTCGGTCTCGACCGACTTGGGCGTGAACTCGGCGATCGAAGAGATATAGCCGATCGTGCCGGGGACGGGCTGATCGGGCATGCTGTCGCTGACGACACTCGCCGTCATCCCCGGCCTGATCCGGCCGAGGTCGGGCTGGTTCACATAGACGCGCACCCATTTGGGATGCGTAAGCGTGAGGGCGTACACCGCCTTTTGCGGCGAGGCCATGTCGCCCGGTTCGAGCAGGCGCGAGCGCACCACGCCATCGACCGGGGCGCGCAGCACGCCTTGGTCGATCTGGTGCTGGAGCAGCGCGACCTGTGCCTGCCCCGCCTTGACCTGCGCCTCGCCGCCCGCGATGTCCTCCGCCCGTGGCCCACGCCGGGCGAGACGGAGTGCTTCGGCCTGCTCGCGCGCCTTTGCCCGCGCCGCCACCGCGTCCTGGTTGGCATGGTCGATGTCCTGGGCGCTGACCCCGCGGCCCTGAGTCGAGGCGGCAATGCCGCGCAGGCGCGCGAGGTCGCCTTCGGCGCGCACCGCCTCCGCTTCCGCCGATACGAGGCGCGCCTGCGCCTGCGCGACGTCTTCGGGCCGTGAGCCGTTGCGCAGACGTAGCAGGTTCTGCCGCTGCACCTCGCCCTGCGCCTTCGCTTCCTCGGCCTGGAGCTTGAGCGACACGGTGTCGAGTGTGGCGAGAACGGTGCCGGCCTTCACGCTGGAACCCTCCTCGGCCCGGACTTCCGCGATGCGCCCGCTCTCCTCGAAAGCGAGCGAGACCTGCCGCACGTCGACATTGCCCTGGAGGACGAGCGTGTTCTTGTCGTCCTCCTTGCCCCCGCATCCGCTCAGCGCCAGCGCCGCCATGCTCAGAATGCCAAGGGTGCGTTTGTGCATGTCAGAACTCCGAAGGCATGGAATCAGGCGACGAGCCGTGATAGTCTAAAGAGAGTTTAGAGTTGCCTTACCGTCCTGCCGGACACAAGAGGAAATCGCCATGAGTGCACCAAGACGGAACCTGCGATCGGACGGGTCCGCGACGCGGGCGCGCATTCTCGAAAGCGCGGGAGCGTTGTTTGGATCACAGGGCCTCGCTGCGACCACCAGCAAGGCGATCGCGGCACATGCGGGGGTCGATCTCGCCTCGATCAACTATCATTTCGGTAGCCGCGACGGCCTTTACCAGGCCGTGCTGGTCGAGGCGCATCGGCGGTTCATCCGGATCGAGGAGCTGGAACGGATATCGGCAAGCGAAGCTGACGCCGAAGACAAACTGGGCGCGCTGCTCGATACGATCGTCGGCCGTATTTCAGGCGATGTCCACTGGGGCATGACCATCTTGGCGCGGGAAGTAGTGGCGCCGTCCCCGCATATGTCTGTATTGCGCGATGACGAGGTGCCGCCAAAGTTCCATGTCGTCCTGCGAATCCTCAGCGAAATCACCGGGATTCCGCCAGGCACGCCGGAGCTTGCCTGCTGCCTCATCAGCGTTGCGGCACCTTGCGCCATGTTGCTGATCGCCGGCGAGCATCTCCCAGCGCCGGGCAGAGATGTCCTGCAGGTCGATCGGCGGACCCTGACTGGTCATCTGCACCGTTTCGCGCTCGCGGGCCTGCACGCCGCCGGGCAGGACTATCGCTCACGCAACGAGGAAAATCATGCCGAATTCTCCGCCTGACACCGGCCTGCGCCAACCGGACCGCATAATCACATCTTTTCGCGGCGCATTTTTCCTCGCCTTTGCTCCGCTGCTCGTTGCATTCCCCGGCACGGCTGCGGCTGCCGGTATGGAAGTCCTGCTGCGCGGAACCACGGATGAGGAAGGGCACGGCGACACCTTGGTGGAAATCCGCATGCTGAACCCTGGCACCGCCGAAGACACAATCCTCCTTGCCGCCCGGATCGAGGCACAGATCGATGGCGACGAGGGCGAGAGAACGGTCATTCTGACACGGTCGGCCGACACACCCGCGCATATCAGCGTCGCCGCCCACGGATTTGCGGAGGCACGCTATCGCATGCCGGCCGGCGAAATGCGGGAGGGCGCTTTACTGTCCATTCCGGCCTGGTCCACGCAGACAGTCCGCCTGACGCACCGCAATCCCGTCCAGTTGGCCGACCAGGAAGCAAAGGGCATCGCACCAGTCGCGGACCAGGCCGCCGCGCCGCCCTCGGACAAGACGGCCGGCAACGCCTTCCTCGACAATCTGGCGGCCTACGAACCCATCTATGCGGTGTATGGCCCCGGCACCAACAGCGACGCGCGTATCCAGATCAGCTTCAAATACAAGCTGTTTGGTTCTCGCGATCCCGGCAAGGAGATGCAGGGACTGCACTTCGCCTATACTCAGAGGATGTTCTGGGATCTGGGCGCGCATTCCTCGCCGTTCCGTAACATCGATTTTCAGCCCGAACTCATCTACATCACGCCATCGACCACACTCGGCAGCGGGATCACGCTGGCAGGGCAGGCCGGCATCCGCCATGAGTCCAACGGGCGAGACGGACCGGAATCCCGAAGCATCAACAGCCTCTATGTGGCGCCAATGGCGGCGCTTCCGCTTGGTGGCGGATATCGGCTGAGCGTCGCACCCCGGCTCTCCCTCTATGTCGGAGACAAGTCCGATAATCCGGACATCGTCCGCTATCGTGGCAATACCGGGCTCTTCGTCGAGATCGGCAAGGATGACGGGCTGCGTCTATCGACCACCGCACGCTTCAATCCGGGCTCGGGCAAGGGCGCGCTCAACGCTGATCTCTCCTATCCCCTGCCACGACTTTGGAGCGGCGGGCCGGATTTCTATCTCTTCGCGCAGTCCTTCATCGGCTATGGTGAAAACCTGCTCGACTATGATCGCCATGCGACGCGCCTCAGGATCGGCGTGGCACTGGTTAGATAGCAGCGGACCTGTTGACCGGTGGTAAACGAAACTGGTGGTCTGCGTCCGTTCCTGCTTAGCCGTTGGTTGCGTACTTTGCACGCGATGCCCGCTCAAGGGAAAGGGCGGCGCGGTTTCGCGAGCGAGGGTCCAGCCCTTGACCCATATGGCGACGATACGGGATCAGCGCCCATCGGTCTCCAGCTTCACCTCGATCGTGCAGCGCACAGCCTTCTTGACTTTCTCGGCCTGCTCGCGGCACCTGTCGATCGTCTCGCGATTGTCCTGCGCCAGATTGGCGGCGGCCACGATCGCGTTCCAGCTTGCCGGCGAGGCATGCTGCATCAGATAAGGTGCCGACTTCCCAAGGCGGCGGCTCGGCGACGATGCGCGCCGCCATGCGCTCGGGCCACAGCCAACTCGCCGGCATCAACCGCGCGATCGGCCCGGCCACGATCGCGTAGAGCAGTAGGCCCAGCGCCAGGCCGCCCAGGCCGGTCCACAGCAGCCAGCGGTTTTGCTCATCGCCCCGATGTGCGGATGCAAGCCGGTGACCGATCTCACGCACTGCCTGGTCCAATCCTGCGCGCGCCTCAGCGACAAGCCGCGCATCCTCGCGGCGCGCGCCGATCGACGCCGTCGCGATCTGGCTCGCCATAGAATCCGGCGTCATCGACAGGAGAGAACTTTTGGCGATGGGGTCGATCCGCTGGGCGAGCGCCACCAATATCTTTTCGGTGCGCTCCAACGTCGGCTCATAGTCGGGAATCTCGATGTTTTCGCGCGCGGCGGTCAGGCCTGCGCGGCGCGCAGCAAGGCGAGTTTCGCTGGCGTCATCTAAATTTCTTCCAGCGCCACTGCTATATCACGGCCCGGGTACCGCAGACCGATTGCCCTGAGCACGGCGTCAAGCGGGTGCGGGTATTCTGGGCGCGGGCGGGCAGCGGCTTTACCCTGCTGTTTGAGCAGGCGGCGCTGATGCTGGCCCGCGAGATGCCGGTGCTGGCTGCAGCGCGGGAGATGGCGATCACCAATCAGCGACTGTGGTGGATCATCGGGCATTACGTGGGAGCCGCGCTGGAACGACTCGACCTTGCCGATCTGAAGGCCGTGGCCTTTGACGAGACGGCTTCGAAGCGGGGGCACAACTACGTCACCATCTTCATTGATCTGGATCGCAGGTCCCGACCCGTGGTGTTCGCCACGCCGGGCAAGGGCAAGGAAACTGTTCGCCGGTTCAAAGACTTCCTGGCCGGGCACAATGGCAAGCCGGGCAAAATTGCCAAAGTCGTCTGTGACATGTCACCTGCCTTCCTGGCCGCAGTCGGTGAGACCTCCCCGATGCGTCTGTAGCGGTGGCACCTGTCCTGACCGCCATCGAAACCGTCGAAAAGCAAAAAGACCGCATCCTCCAGCGATGGGCTTCAACCTACAGCAACGCTCGCATTCGAGGCGCTCAACGGTATCTTCAAGGCTGCTCGCGCCAGGGCATGAGGCTACCGAAACACCCGTACCTTCATCTGCAAGATCTACCTCATCGCCGCACCTTTCGGCGGCATCCTCAAATCCACGTGAAACTTCGAGGAGCCCAATTAGGAAACATCGCGGCACCTCAATCGGCGTCCTCGATCATCACCGTTCGGACAGCTATCACGCCCGCAAAGCCGGCGACCGTTGCGACGCCTGCCATGAACCAGCATGCGGTTACCCACGAGCCGTTCATAGCATGAAGCTGTCCCACGATCAGTGGGCCAGCGCTCGCGAGCAAGTATCCGCCGCTTTGGACGAAGCTGCTGAGCGCTGTCGTGCCCTCTTGGGTGCGGCTACGCATGTTGACGAGGGTAAGCCCGATGTTGAGTAGCATGCAGCCGAGACCGGCGAGTACGATCCAGGGCCAGGGCGTGTGAGGAGCGTAGCCAAGACCGAGCACCCCAGAGCACAGGCACAGCACGGCGAATGCGATCACCAGATAGGGATGGCGCAGCTTCACCAGCACCATCGGCACCAGCAGGCTGTGCGCCAGCCCGACCGCGTTAAATGCCGCCAGCATCAGTCCTGCTGTCGCGGGCGTCACGTTCGCCGTGTCGATCATCATCTGCGGGAGCCAGGCGATCAGCGCGTACATGACCATCGGACCGGCGGCGAAGACGATCATCACCGCCCAGGCGATCGGCCAGCGCCAGGCGGCATGCCCCAGCGGAATTGGCGGATGCTCCTCGGCGTGATGTTCCTGCGCAAGCCGCAACCACGGGAGGGCGGCTACTAGCCCGAGCAGGCTCCACAGGCCAACATAAGTTCGCCAGCCCAGCGCATCGGCCGCCGGGATGGCGATCAAAGAGGGCACCGATGCGCTCACGACCATCAACACCTGGAACACACCGCTCATCGTGCCAACGCGGGTTGGGAAATAATGGGCAATGGCCGGCGGCAGCAGGACGTTGCCCATTCCCATGCCTCCGAAACATACGATGGAGAGCAGGGCGAACGCAGCCATGGAATCGCTCAGCCAGGCACGCGCTGCCTCGCCTACGGCAACCATGACCATTGCTAGCAACAAGCTCCTCTCCAGCCCGATCCGACGGCTCGCCGCGCGCGCAAGCAGACCAAAGACAGCGAAGCAGAGCAGCGGCAGCGTGCCCATCAGGCTGCGGGCGGCAGAGTCGACAGGGAAGCTCGTCGTGACGAGACTGTAGATCGGCGGCAGGCACACGACTGCCGCGCGCAGGTTCAATGCAACCAGGAGAATGCCGAGGAGCGCCACCGCCGCTTCGTGCCGGGTACCTTCCGGCGCGGAGCTGATGGTGATGTGCTGTGCGCCGGGAAGCGCAGCAAGACCCGATCGACTTGGAAGCACGCTCATGCGCAGTGTCCTATGAAACGAGGCCCAGTCCACCATCGATGACCAGTGTCTGACCGTTCAGGAATCCGTTGGTGATCGCGAAGAGATAGGCCTGCGCCACCTCATCGACGGTTGCTGTACGCAGAAGCGGGATTTGCTTGGCGAAATGCGCCTTGGTCGCTTCAACGTCCGCCCGCGGGACGCCGCGCCAGAGGGGCGTGTCCATCCAGGTCGGAGCGACCGCATTCGCCCGCACGCGCGGGGCCAGTTCCACCGCCAAGCCCTCCACGAGCATCCGTATCGCCGCGTTACCGACGATCGCGCCGGAGGCATTGTGTGGCCGTCCGCCAGCGCCGGAGGTGAGCGTCACACTGCCGCCATCGCGTAGTGCGGGTGTAAGCGCTTGAGCAATCCGTAGCGCGACGAAGAACTTCTCGTCGATCGCACCGCGCACTGTTTCCTCGCTGTTGCTGAGGAAGCCGCCACCCATTGCTCCGCCGACCGTCGAGACTAGATGATCGACCTCGCCCATCTCGGCCGCGAGCTGCGCAAGCGCCTCCGGGCTGCTCGCGTCGAGAGCCTTCGCGTCGACGGAGGTCCCGTCCTTTCCCAGTGCCTCCGCAATGTCCTCAAGCTTCTCCGCATTCCGGCCGACGATCAACAGCGCCGCCCCCTGTTCCGCGGCAGTTCGGGCAACGGCGAGCCCGATGCCCGAACTGCCGCCGATGACCAGCAGACGCTTTCCCTTGAGGTTCATATCAGTTTCCTTTCAGCGTGCGCAGCTCGCGAAACATTTCGATGTGCCGCGGGAATACGCCTTCCGAATAGTAGCGGAGCAGTGGCAGCTCGGCGGAATCGACGCCATCCGGTGCCAGTCGGGCGATGAGATCGTCGGTGCCGGTCTCCAAGGTTCCGGGTGCGAACTCCACTGCCGGGAAGCTCGGCTTCTGACCGGCCGCTGTCATACGCGCGCGGAGAGCTTGGTGTGTATCGTCGCCGTCGTCGAATACGACATAGGAGAAGCGGTCGGCGATCCCCGCCTCGGTCAGAAAGATACGGAGCTTCAGGCAGTAGGGGCAGCTGCGCTTGAGATATATCGACGGTACGGGCTGATCGGTCATGGCTGCGTTCTCCTGTGTGATCTTGTCATTGCCGACCAGATGCGGCATCGAAGGCGGCGACTGCGTTTTCGGCGACGAGAGCGTCCTGTTCGCCCCGCCCGCCGCTGATCCCGACCGCGCCGGCCACCAGCCCACCGCGCAGCACCGGCATCCCGCCGCCGAGCGGAACGAGGCCGGGAGCGCTCAACATCGCGGGCGCACCACCGTTGATCATCTTCTCGAACATCGCTGAGGGTGCCGCGATCGCGGCGGCGGTACGCGCCTTGCCGATCGCGACATCGACCGACACGAAGGGAACGCCGTCCATGCGCCGGAACACGATCAGGTGGCCGCCGGCGTCCACCACGGAGACGGCAACCTTGATGCCTTCGTCTTGTGCGGCGTTCACGGCCGCCTCGGCGAGGGTCGAGGCGCCTGCCTCGGTGAGGATCGGCGCCTGCTGAATCTCAACTTGCTGCACGGGTGGGGCGATCATCTTTCTTCTCCGGGAGCGCGAGGGTTCAGCCGCATTTGCTGAAACCGCATTAGTAGCATGTGAGGCAGCCTTCCATCTGCGGCGCCAGACGCGGGAGTCAGCCGAGTGCGTTCTTGAGCGCACCGGGAATAATCATATTTGGGCGTAACGATGATCACCCATCGCCGCGTTGATTGCCTGGGCCATCGCCAGCACCGGAGCCTGGAAGCCTTCGGTCTGCAGGTCCGCGTCGTAGTGCGGAAACTCTGCGATGGAGCCGAGCGGCTCGATCTCGACGCCCTCCGGGGCGAGGCCCGGCAGGGCGCAAGCGATCGCGGCATTGAACGATCCCTGGCGCAAGCTGCCGACCAAGGTCACGAAACGTAGAGGCCGAGCGTCAGACATGCGACAATCCTCGGAGCATTAAGGGTGAGGTTTATAGGGCTCATAGAAATCCGCTCCGGCCCAAGCCGGCACCGTCACGGTGGCCAGCGGCTTACCCCGGCGGTAGCTCGACGCGGCATTAGGATCGCCGCTGCCCTTGTACTCGGCAATGTAGGGATACGGGTATAACGGGCGGCTGCGTGCCGCGACAGGAGCGCTCGGCAGCGGCTCCATGCCCGGCGGCGGTCCCGCGTCATTGGGGGCGGGCCCTGCCGACGCACCCTTGGCGCCGCGAGGAGGGCCGCTCGGCTGACCGAAACCATCTTCGTGGGTGCTGGTGTCTTGCCGTGTCACGATGGCATCAGGCGCCTGACCGCGCTCGACCCAAGTCATAATCGGCGTGACAAGATCGATAAGACTCGGCCCTTCGCCGCCCGAACAGTGATAGACGCCGGGCAACAGGTACATGCGCTCAAAACTATCCGCCTTGGCGGCTCCCATCTGCCGGCGCAAAGCGTCGTGATAAGCGATGCTGTTCAGGGGCGAGATGTGCTGATCGGCCCAGCCATGCCAGATGATCAGCTTGCCGCCACGGCCCGCGAAAGCCGAGAGATCGGGGTTCGTCGCATCATAAAGCGGGTGCCGTGCGCGTAACTTGTCGAAAGTCTCGCGTGTGAACTCAAGGTCTGCGAGCTTGAAGTCCGCTGGCGGATCGTTCTCGAAGATCAGGTGCTGCATCGCCTGCATCGAGATCATCGAGCTGAAGAGCGGTTGATTGTTCGCCTGCGGAACATACAGACCGGCCCATGCCAGCTCGGAGCCGTACTGCGGGCCGCCAATGGTGAGCCGCTCGCTCGTTCTCGGATCGTGGGGACCGTCATACAGTTTGCGCACCACGGCAATCTCGTTCGCGGTCAAACACTTGCTCGTATCCGTGGCACCCGACGTGCATTCAATGGTGGCTGGATCAAAATGGCATAAACCGGGCGCGGCGATCAGGCCGTCCTCCTGCCCATCCAGCGCGTCGCAGGCCGAAATCACCGCGCGGTGTAGGATCGGCAATCGAGGCGCGAGAAGGATCGGTTTTCCGTCCGCACCGGTGTTCGATCGGGCCTGCCAGCCATGATACAGGCTGTTCTGCACCTGAAAGTTCATTGCCGCCGCGCCCGCAATGATGCCATTGAAGTCATTGGGAAAGCGCTGCGCCATGATCAGCGCTTCGCGGCCGCCATCAGAACAACCGTTGAAGTAGCTGAACCGCTCGGCCCGGCCGTAGAAGCGCTTGATCAGCGCCTTGGCCGCGAGCGATGTCACATGCAGGCTGCGATAGGCGAAATCGGCGCGTTTCTGGGGGTTAGTGCCCCAGGCCGTATCGTTGCCCTCATGCCCCATATCGGTTGAGGCGAGAACGAAACCGCCCGCCGTGAAGGTCGGACAACTGTCAGCCGCGCCTACCTGAAGCGAGGTTCGCCCGCACAGGCCGCCGCAGCCGAGTTGCATGTAGCGCTGGGTCCAGCTTTCGACCGGAAGGTCGACTCGAAAGCCAATCGAAGGTGCTAGAGTACCCTCGACCGAGCAGACTTTCGTGCCATTGCTGGTCGTCTCGCTGGCCTTGGAGATCTGACTGCCCGCACCGCCGATCGCGGTCAGGTCCGTCGATTGTAAATCCTGGCAGCGCACAACCGGTCGGACCACAGCAAGTGACAAGGACGCGTTGGGGGCGGACGCCGCGGCCCGGCCCGTACTGGCAAAAAGGATCATGGAGGCGAACAGCACGACCAGGATCGCCAACGTAGCACGTAAACCAGGCGCTGCGCGCCAGCACATATCTTTCATTTCTATCTCTCTCCCGGTTCAGCGCACAATTTTGACAGGCGGCAGATTGGAGGGTTCGGGATCGCCGCTCGCAGTTTCCCCCCAGCGCTGCGCGCCGGGCATGTCTATGTCGAAACAGTCGAGTGCACGGGCAAGCGCGTGGTCGACGAGATCGGCGATGGTTTGCGGCTGCTGATAGAAAGCCGGCACGGGCGGGTGGATGATCCCGCCCATTTCGGTCACTGTCAGCATGTTCTTGATGTGTCCGGCATGGAGTGGCGCCTCGCGCACCATCATCACCAGCCTGCGACGCTCTTTCAGCACGACGTCGGCGGCACGCGTAAGAAGTGTCGTCGTGACCCCGGTCGCTACTTCCGCCAGTGTGCGGACCGAGCACGGGGCGATCAACATGCCCATCGTCTTGAACGATCCGCTCGCGATCGAAGCGCCGACATCGTTGATTGGGTGGACGTAATTGGCGAGCGCGTGCAATTCGTCCTTGCTGACCTTCGTTTCATAGGCACGCGTCATTTCGCCGGCGCGGCTGACCACGAGATGGGTTTCGATACCCACCTCGCGTAGAACTTCCAGCGCCCGGATGCCGAAGACGATGCCGGTGGCGCCGGTGATACCAATGATCATCCGGCGCGGGGCGGCGGCGGCGTTCACTGGCCTTCCTTCGGAAACAGCGACGGCGCCCACAGGCTCGGATCGACTTCGCGGAACTGCGCGCGCACGAAATGCTCCTTGAGTTTGAAAGGAACGGTGCAGTCGAAGATCGTCTTGGTGGTCGTGCCTTTAGTGCTAACGCGAGGATCATATTCGGGTGTCTGCGAGGGATCCAGCACATGACCGGCTACACCGGGCAGGAACATGGTGTCCATGTCACCCGAATAGCGCGTCTGCATCGCCCAGAGCACATCATTGGTGTCGAACAGGTCGACATCCTCGTCGACCAGGATCACATTCTTGAGTTCGCGATAGACCGCTAGCGCGAGGATTGCAGCCTGCTTGGTGTTACCGTCGTCGGCCAAGTTGCGCTTCTTGACCTGAAGCACCGCGAGGAACTTGCCGCCGCCCGAACTGTGGGCGTAGACGTTCTGCAGCAGCCCCGGCAGCGCGTCCTCCAGCTCGTTGTAGATGCTGGCCTCGGTCGGGATGCCAGCCAAACTGACATGCTCCTCGCCCGGGCCTACCAGCGTTTGCAGGATGGGGTTCTTGCGCGTGGTAATCGCCTTGACCTTGATCACCGGAAGCGACGGATTGGCTTCGCCGGTGTAGCCCGGAAATTCAGGCATCGCCTTGCCGGTGTGGGTGTTCTGGTCCTCGGCCACGCGGATGTTGGGCAGGATCTCGCCCTCGATCACCACCTCCGCGCGCGCGATCGCATATTGCTCGATCGTTTTGGCCTGGGTGAGTTCGACTGGCTTGCCGCGAAGGCCTCCTGCGACGCACAGTTCGTCGAAGCCGAACGGCGTCGTGGGAGCCTCGAAGCTGGCCGCCATGTGAATGGCGGGATCGAGACCCATGTTGATGGTGACCGGCAGTGAGTTGCCCGCCGCCTCTGCCTTCTGGCGGAATCGGTCGATATGGCGGCCCGGAGCGAAGAAAATCGACATTTCATCGCGGTTTTGGACGCAAAGGCGGTGGATCGTGACGTCGACATTGTCGCGGTCATCGGGATCGGACCCGAGCACGAGGCCCATACAGAAGTAAGGTCCGGCATCTTCTGGCGTGTTGGTGGGGGCGGGCAACAGCTTGCGTAAATCGAAATCGGGATCGTCGGCGCGGTGGATCACCTCATGACAGGGGGCCTCCTCGGTCGTGACTACCGGAGGCGTGACCAGCTTACGGGCTTGGCCCATCTGGATACCCAACTCACGGGTAGGTGCACCAAGCAGGCGGCTGACCCGCTCACGGCTCGCGAGCAGCCCCACCAGAACGCGAGAGTCCGGATAGCCTTTGACGTTGTTGAACATCATGGTGGGACCGATCTGCGTAGGACGCATAACTGTGCCGCCGGCACCAACCCGGCGATAGACACCGGCCAGCTCGGCGATTGGATCGACCTCATGGTCCGTTTCGAGGTACTGCCCAGGCACGGATGTCAGCAGATCGAGGGCACTGCGCAGATCGTTGACCGGCGGAACCTTCCAACCGAGCGGGTGTTGCTCGCCTGGTTTGACTTCGACATAGTCCTTGTTGCTATCGTCCTGGGCCATGGCCGGCCTCCTTCATTCAGTGGATAGGGGATCAGCCCGCGTCGTGCTCGACATAATCCTTCAGGCGGTGGAGCACCTCGCCCCAGTGGGTATTGCAGAAAGGCAGATGCGGATCGTCGGATTGCCATTCGCCATCGCTTAACTCGACCAGAGTGCGTCCGTCATCGCCGTCAGCCAGCGAAAAAATCAGGGTTCGTCCCGGAGAGCTGCCTGAACCTTCGGTACAAGTCTGAACGATACGGCTGTCCGGCTCAAGGCTCTCAGTGCGCCAAGCAAAACGGATGCCAGGTTTGGGGATGAGCACCAGCTCCTCGCCCGAAGCGATCAGGCCTTCTACCGATCCGAGATGCCAGGCTCCCATCTCGTCCATATCGGTTAGCGCTCGGTAAACTGCAGTTCGCGTGGCCACGATTTTGATGGCATGACGAAGCGTAATCATTGGTGTCTCCTGAGCTGCCTATGAACACAATATTCCGGCCGGACCCGCCGACCTCAGGCTGAAACGCATGACGAGGCGCAAGATGCTTATCGCTCGAATTTTTCGCTCGCGTCGCCTTCGACGTTGACCCAGTAGCCACTTGCTTTCATCCACTGAGGAGAATGCTTTATTGCCTCCAGGACGTGGCTCCGCACAGCCCGTGCAACGCTGGCTTCAGCAGCAATCCAGATGAACCCATCACCGTCTGGAATCGACAACGACTGCAGGGCGACGGTGGCAGAAGAGAGCCCATGTTTCCTTCCCCTGTGCGGTCACGATCATGCGAACCGGTAAATCGACTGCGAGCGCGATACGGCCGAGGCGGACCAGCGGGCCAAGCTCCTATCGCTGATTACCCTGTCAGGGGGGTGTACCCTGCTGCCACGAGTGTCCATCCGGGCGTTCCGCGTTAACTAATAGCCGGAGCGAGATCGCCGTCACGTGGGAGATCGGTATCGCGGCCCAGGGTGTATAGGCAGATACTCCAGAAGGTATCTCGCGGTCGTGGTGGGGTCAACGCCCATTCCAGCGGGCCGGCAAAGCGGTCTCCCGGCGGCCTGAAATCCCACCGCGGCCGCCGGGAGCGGCCTGCCGGTTTAGTTTCGCCGGGCTCGGCGTTAACTGTGAAGCAATGACCCAACATGATGGGACACTGCGTTGGCTGCCGACGACGAACCGTGCCATTTTGAAGTTCGCACACAAGTGAACGCGTCGGGCTTGGCCGTTGAAAGATATAGTGTTACCTTTGATTGATGACCGGATCGATCATCGAGCGAGCGGCACGAGCCCTCGCGCAGTCAGCGAGCGGGCATGATGACTGGGATTCCTTGGACCCCAAGCATCAGGAAGCGATCGTGCGTGATGCGCGCGCAGTATTCCATGCCATCCGCGAACCCACCGACGCAATGGCCCTCGCGGGCGGCGAGGTAATCCGCAATATCGCCCCTGCCGAAACCGCGGTGGACCGTCGGGCTGACGCCGCGAGCACTTGGCGCTTCATGGTCGCAGCCGCGATGGACGAGCGATGAGGCGGTCCCCGATCCGAAATTGAAGTGGGCGCCTGACCGTACCGACCGCATAATCTGCGGAAGGTATGCCCGTTATTTGCCTGCTGGGAGGAACAGATGTGAAAGCAATCCACGACAGCATCGAGGGCCCTTTTGCGATCGAGGAGGATATCGCGCTCTATGGTACCATCACTGGTGCCGTGACCTTGCGCAGCGGTTTTCGGCTCATCCTTCACGGAACGATCGCTGGAAGCCTGACCGTGGAACGAGGATCCCGGGCAATCATCCATGGCACCGTCGCTGGACGCATCTTCAATGACGGAGGCCGCGTGGAACTTTTCGGCATGGCGGATGGCGTCGCCAATAGCTCGGTGGATGCGGTTACGGTCATCGATCCAGGCGCTCACGTCAGGGGACGGGCATAAGTGACAATCGTCAATCTCGGATCGTAAGAACGTCTCCAGGAGCACCAGGCTCGATTGGGTAGCTGGATTCCCGGTCACCGGCTTCGAAGGCCAGGTCTCGCTTCGATGGCGATGGAAATGAAGCTGAACAAGACAATCGCGCCTGCAGTTTTCCTGGCCGCCCTCGGTCTGATCGCGGGCAAGATCGAACGCAAGCAAATTAGGCTCCGTCGTGCTATCCGGATGAGAAGAAGTTCTGTACCGCGCGTCAAATTGGTGCCGGGGCGGTACACATCGAGTGCGCGCGTACCCGCTTATATTTATCGGCGGCTATAGGATCGGCTTTCCCCCTGTGACCGCAATGGTTGCTCCCGAGGTATAACTCGCTTCGTCACTTGCCAGCATCACGTATGCTGCGGCGAGTTCGGCCGGCTGAGCAGGCCGCCCCAGCGGTGTGTTCTTGCCGAAGTTCTCGACCTGATCGGGCGGCATGGTCGAAGGGATAAGCGGCGTCCAGACAGGCCCCGGGGCGACACAGTTTACCCGGATCTTTTTCTCTCCGAGCAATTGCGCCAGGCCCCCAGTGAAATTCTGAATAGCACCCTTTGTCGTGGCATAGGGCAGAAGGGTGGCGCGGGGCATGTCGGCATTGACCGAGGTGGTGTTGATGATGGCGCTACCTTCCTTCATGTGGGGAAGCGCCGCCTTCGCCAGATAGAACATTGCGTGAATGTTGGTCGCGAATGTCTTCTCCCATTCCTCGTCCGGTATTTCCTCGAGCGATTCGAAGGTCATCTGGTGCGCGGCGTTATTGACAAGAATGCGGGATCATCTCTTCGGTCCTGCCTGGCACAGCCTGCTGCTGCTTGGGGAAGGGCGGCTTCTCTCGGTTGGTGGTCTGATCGTTCATGACGCAATTCTCCCATGTCATATCAGCCAAGCGCGTGATCCCAAGTCCGGTTCCTCCCACGAAACCAGCTAAACACAAGGGAGGCTGAAGACTGGAAATCATATCCAGCGTCCGTATCTTCTGCCTGCACAGTGGTTTGCAAGAGGGCTGAAGAAGTAGCTCGCCGCCTATGTGCGGTTTTTTTAAGATGGCGAAAGACGAGCCCGCAAGGGCTACAAACATATTTTGATTTCTGCGGCGTCCCCCGACCTACTGAAGGTGCATTGAGGTATCCGCTTGGGCTCATCTTGATATGGTCTGGAGCAAGTCGCGGCCCTTGGAGTTACAGGCGGATGGACGCGCGTGGCCTTCCTTCCTCGAGCATTTTGCCGCAGTTGGAGAAACTCGCTTCTCTGATTGGCACTGTGGAGGTCGACGCCGCCGAAACCGAAAGCTGTATGCAGGCTCGCAATCTCCAGCGCCTTGCTGATGCGTTAAGAAAGGTCCTCGGCGATTCGCCTATGCTGCCCGGTGCCTTGGAGGATTCAAGCGGATGGCACTTCGAATAGATATCTAGAATTGTCTCTCCGCGATGGGAGTAGGGTAAATCCTGCGCTAGCTATCGAGTACGCGGCGCACGATATTTCCGAGATTATCGACGCTGAAGGGCTTGGCAAGGAAATTGGTTCCAGGATCGATCACGCCGTTGTGAACCACTGCATTTCGGGTGTAGCCGGTCATGAACAGAACTTTCAAATCCGGCTGCAAACCAAGCGCGTGGTCGGCCAACTGTCGGCCCGTCATTCCCGGCATGACAATGTCCGTGAGCAGCAGGCTGACCGCCTGGCCCGCCGCCATGAGCGTCAATGCATCGGTGCCATTTTCGGCGTGCACAACGGTGTAACCGAGTTCGCGCAGGGCCTCCACCGTAAAGTCCCGCAGACGCTGCTCGTCTTCCACCACCAGGACAACCTCGGTCACATCGCCTCGGCGCAGTGGGCCATTGCCGGAGCGGATAACGGGTATCGTTCCTTCGCCGAAAAACCGCGGAAGGTAGATCTTGAATGTGGTTCCGTGACCTAATTCCGAATAGACCTTCACATGTCCGCCGGACTGGCGAACAAAACCGAATACCTGGCTAAGCCCCAGACCGGTACCCCTGCCACTTGGTTTGGTCGTGAAGAACGGCTCAAACGCCTTGCTAATGACCTCCGGAGTCATGCCGGTTCCGGTGTCGGTCACGCAGATCAGAACATACTGACCGATCTCGAGTTCGTACTCGCGGGCATACGCGGAATCGACATACGCGTTGTGGGTTTCGATCGTGAGCTTGCCGCCGTCGGGCATGGCGTCGCGCGCGTTCACCGACATATTGACAAGGACGTTCTCAAGCTGATTTGCGTCCGCGTTGATCTTCCACAAACCTGCGCTCAGCACCGTCTCCAGGGCGATGGTTTCGCCCAATGTTCGCGCCAGTAGCTCCGACAGGCCGGAGACGAGTTTATTGGCATCGATAGGCTCGGGGGCCAAGGGTTGCTGACGGGAAAAAGCCAGCAGCCGCTGCGTGAGGCTGGCAGCCCGTGTTGCCCCCTCCAGCGCTGCATCGAGATATTTCGAGATATCCATGTCGCCGCGCGCCGTGCGCCGCGCCGCGAGATTGAGACCGCCAATCACCACACCGAGCATGTTGTTGAAGTCGTGCGCAATCCCGCCGGTGAGCTGACCGATGGCTTCCATTTTCTGCAGCTGTCGTAATTGGGTCTCAGCCTCGGCGCGCAGGGCCGTTTCTTCCTGTAGCTCACTGGCGACACGGCCAAGGGTAGCATCCTGGTGCTCGATACGGCCGGCCATGCGGATCATCGCCTCGACCCGTTCGACAGCGAGCCAGGTCAATTCCGCGACTTCGCGGGCAAGAGAAATCTCAGCCTGATTCCAGACGCGGACGGCGCGGTGATGCAGGTAAAAGCCACCGAGCCAACGGTGATCGCTAAAGATCGAGAGGCAAATTCCGGAGAGTACGCCCTGTTCGACGAAGCGCTCCAGCCCTCCGACGGGATCGTTACGACTGTCGGTGAAAACCAGTGTTTCGCCGGAGCGCCGCTGTTGTTCGACGCGTTTTCCGAACTCATCGGTTGCGCGCAGACCGACGAGGGGCCTCAGGCTTCCATCCGTGACGCTCGGGCCATAGTTGACCTGGCTGCCTCCCGCCATGCGATAAAAGCCGATCCGGCTCGCTGGCAGACGCTTTGCAAGTTCGGCCGCAGACAGGCGCATCACCTCGTCGGGGTCTGTCTGAGCCCTCTGCGCTACCAGGAGGTCGGTGATGAACTGGCGTTCGTCCGCGAATGCGCGTGCCTGGCGCTCCTTTTCCTGTAGCTGCCGAATTGCAATCCGGTCCTGGGTAACGTCCCGCACGGTGCCGGCAAAACCCACTGCATCTCCGTCGACATCGTACTCGACTTCGCCTGTCCGGGCGATCCAGCGTATCTCCCCGGTGTCGGCGCGGCGAATTCGATACGTTACGGTGCGGGCAGCGGTGCCGTCAGCCCGGCTCTGCGCCGTGGAGGCGATCTCCCGATCTTCCGGCAAAACCAGCTGGTCGATATCCGATGCCGGTAGAATCTCGCTCTCAGGGACGCCAAACAAACGGCAGAAAGCCGGAGAGGCGGTCAGCATCCCGTCATCCGTTATCGAAAATACGCCTAAGCCACCCACATCCTGCGCGCGAAGCAGGCTGGCTTCGACCTGACGCAGCCTATGGCCGGCCCGGTGCTCCGCAGTGCGATCGCGCACAATCTTGATAAAGCCGAGGTGAGCACCGTTCAGATCGCGCAAAGGCATCATCTCGCCAGATGCCCAGAATCTGCTGCCATCCTTGCGCAGATGCCAACGCTCGTCGCTGGCGCGTCCGTCTTCGACGGACAACTTCATTTCGGTGCCGAGGCGATTGACCGAAACATCCTCCGGTGTAAAAATGCGTTCTGCCGTCTGGCCGCACATTTCCTCCGCAGACCAGCCAAAGATATGCCTGGCGCCGCTATTCCAGTCGGTCACGACGCCCGATCGATCCGTGGCGATGATAGCAAAATCGAGGCTGCTTTGGAGGATCGCCCTCTTGTGGGAGAGCTCCGCTTCCAATGCCGCGAGGCGCTTAGCATCATCCTTCATCGTGCACTTTTCCGAAGCGGTAAATTTCGTTCTGAGCCAACTATGGGCCTAGGACGCCCGAAGCAAGCCATTCTCCCTAGCCAGCGGATCGCGCTCCATGCGCTGTAACGCCTATTCGAGATGGAGACTGCCTTGTCAGGTCAAAGCTTGCTCAATCTGAAAACTCGGCCGCGATCGCGGCGGGCGGCGATTACGGGCCGGGGACAAAACCACAGAGGTCGGCTTTGGTGATCCGGAAACTGCAACCAAATGGAATTGCGCAAGTGCGGCTTGGTCGCGCGAGGCAAATCTAACAAGAATTCCGGAGCGGGGCTGTCGCTGGATCGACAGAAGATCGAACAATGCGCCGCGCTGTGCGGCACGAACGATGTCGGCCAATTCGCCGGCTGACAATACGTAGAATGGCTTATCTTCGTCTCTGATCCGGATCATGGTGAAAGCCTCCCAAAGGCGGGTGGGGCGCCATACAATCCCCACCCCCGCCGTAAATTTGCGCTCATGCCTTCAGCGACACTTCACTCCGCCGCGGTCGACCTCGCGGCCAATGAGGGCACCTCCCGCGCCGCCTGCCAGCGTACCCAGAGTATTACCGCCGACCAACTTGGCGAGGGCGGCCCCGCCCAAAGCACCTACGACAAGACCGGTAGTTCCGTCTGAACGACGACAATAGGCGCGTCCGTCGTGGCCTCGGTAGATGCGGTCATTGCGGCCCAGGCGTCGTTCCTTGTAGCTGCCGCGATGATAGCTTTGGGCCGGGTCCCAATTCTTGTCGCGATCCCCCCGCCATTCGTGGCGGCTGTCGGTGCGCTGCGTGTGGTTCATCCCGCTTCGTTCTTGTTCGCGGTTGTTGTAATGCTGAGCCTCCACCGGCGTTGCGGCGAGCGTCACACTCGCAGCAAGGATGCCAAGAGCGCCTGCCAAATGCTTCATTTCTTCGTCCTTTTCATTGCTGCCGACTTTGCGGCGACCCGCACTTTGCAATGGCGGAGCTTCGGCTACGTTTCGTCACACAAGGTGGGCCGTGCTTGGTATCGGAAGAATTGCGGCCTCGCCGGTCAGGATGGGGGCGCAAGCGACCTTTCTCCCGCATATTCGGGTGCGTGGAAACGCCACGAGCGTATTGGGAACAAGGTCTCACATGAGGAATTGAAAAAGCGTACAAAACGTGAATGGGAGAGGAAGTCATGACCGACGACAAGACAAAGCGCGGAGGGTCAGACAGGCGCACTGTTGCGGGCGAGGAAGGCTACGAAGTCGATTATTTTGCCGGCAAGCACGGGATCACGCGTGATCAGGCACAGAACCTGATCGAGAGGGTCGGTAACAATCGCGAGAAGCTGGATGCAGCAGCCGCCAAGCTGAAGGGCTGACCCATGCCGTGCAGGGCATTCATGCGCTTTCCCCCGGAGGAACTCTGCCTGGGCTCGAGCAGATGTCGGTCCTTGCGCCATCCGGCTGATCATGGCGGCTGATCGCCCTCCCAAAGCCCCAGGCGAAGATCAGGAGGGCAACCGCGCAGCGCTCCTGATCATCGACATGATCAATCGCTTTGACTTCGAAGGCGGGGATATCTTGCAGCCCAAGGCGCTGAAGGCAGCTAAGGCCGTGCGACGTCTCAAGGACGCTTTCGAGCAAAAGGGCTGGCCCGTCGTGTACGTGAACGACAATTTCGGGGAATGGCATTCCGAGCGCTCCTTGCTGATCGATCGCGCCTTGGAACATGACAATCCGGTCACCGCTCTCTTGAGGCCTGCCGCCGCAGACTTCTTCATCATCAAGCCGCAGTTTTCCGGCTTCTATGCCACGAACCTCCCGGTCCTTTTGCCCAAGCTCGGGGTTCGCCACCTGGTTATCACCGGCATCGCCACCGACATTTGCGTCCTGTTCACGGCTGCGGACGCCCATATGCGCGATTACAGGTTGTGGATCCCCGAGGACGCGGTAGCGGCGCAGAGCGACGAAAAGGGGCGCTGGGCGCTCGATACGATGGCCCAAAGCATGGAAGCAGAGACCGCAGGGAGCACGCACCTTTCGCCGGACCAATGGTTCGCCCACCTCAACGAACGAGTTTGAAGCCCGACCTTTCAGAACCTCTTTGTTTCTGGCGCGTTGCTGGAATGGCAATGTAAAAGCACAAAAAGAGGATCCTGATGCGCCGCTTACGGGACAATGGTCTTACGCTCGTGCTCTTGGCCCTGTTCCTGGCCAGCCTCACGGGACAGTGGCTAACCGGGTGGCACGTCGCTGTCGAAGACGCGCAGCGTCATGGTCAGCCGGTGTTGTCCCTTTCTGCCTATGCACTCAGCCCCCAGTTCCTGTCCTCGGTGTTCGAGAATTGGGAAAGCGAGTTCCTCCAGATGTCGGCTTATGTCGTCCTCACGGCATTTCTGATCCAACGCGGGTCAGCCGAATCGAAAGATCCCGATGCGCCGCCGCGTGACGCCCATCTTGAGAGGGACGCGACAAAGGCCGAAGCTCCTTCTGTCCTGAGCTGGGGGCCCGTCTGGCGCGCCATCTATGCGCGTTCGTTGGGGTTGGCTCTGGCCGTTCTGTTCCTGGCATCGTTCGCGGTGCACTGGATGCAAAGTGCGCGGGCTGCCGCCCAGGAAGCTCTTGAGCATGGCGAAGTGCCCCATGGCCCCATCGCCTATCTCGGCGACGCGCAGCTTTGGTTTGAATCCTTCCAGAACTGGCAGAGCGAGTTTCTCTCCACCGCAGTTCTCGTGGTGCTGTCGATCTTTCTCCGCCAGCAGGCGTCGCCTGAATCCAAGCCGGTCGCCGCGCCGCACTCCAAGACAGGAAATTGATCGGGCAACGGGGGGAGGGGGCGCAAACCAAGGTCGGAGACGAAGATGGATCGGATTTTTACCAGTATCGCCACCAAATGTGCCCAGCTTATGGGACAGCCGCTGGCCTTTATCATCTCGACGTTGCTGATCATCATTTGGGCCGCCAGCGGGCCCCCGCTGCATTATTCCGACACGTGGCAGCTTATCGTGAATACCGCCACGACGGTGTTGACCTTTTTGGCGGTGTTCCTGATCCAGAACAGCCAGAACCGGGACGGAGCCGCGATGCAGGCCAAACTCGACGAGATTATTCGCGCGCTCGACAAGGCCCGGGTCGAGTTCGTGGGCATTGAGCATCTTACGGACGCTCAGATTGCCAAAATTCGCGAAGCTCTCGAAGAGGACATCAAGAACGAAGACGGCAAACAGAAGACGGCCGCTCCGAGCGTGGAGCGGCTATTATCACGATATTAAGTAAAGCATGGAGGATATTCGCAATATTGAACTGGAGGCGCTATAAGTTTAGGATCATGGCTCAGCCCAGTGCCAAGCCGCTCGCTATAGGTGGGGAAATCGCCATGGATTTAGACCAACGGGCACGCCTTTGGGGCAGAAAAGCGGCCCAGGAGGGAATTCCGATCTCCTCCAATCCCTACCGGAATTCCGGGGCCCGCGCCGCCTGGGAGGATGGTCACCGGCAATCAAGCCACGAAGCCGTCCTGTTTAACCGCTGCGGCAGATAACGCCCTGCCATGGTACCATCTTCGAAGCACTCGGAGCGGTGGGCATGTATCCTCGCCTGAGTAGGCCCGAGGCTCGTCGCTGGGGAGCGGTTAGGCGGGGTTTGCTTGCACAGCAAAAGTGCTGCTTTGCTACTCACCAAAGGGATAAGTTTCGGGGACGCCTTGATGATGCTCGGGTCCAAGCGGCGTGACCGCCTGCGTTTCATCGAGCCACACGAAGGCATCGAATTGCTCGGGGAGGACGGCCTGGCTGTAATGGCTCCAAAGCTCGGTATCCGGGCGGTAGATGACGCCGATGAACCGCTCAAGCCGAGCTTTGCCAAGCCGCCTGCGTACCGCCTCGTTCCTGCCGGGTGTAAGGTCGAGTAGCATTCTGGCTTTGCCGCTGTCATGAAACTGTCGCTCATAGCTGTCGGAACGGGAAGGATTGACCCGTTTCACTTCTATATCCCCGTTCCAATCGGTCGCTGCCGCCACCGTACCGGTGTGCGTACCAAATCCGATCAACGCCGCCTGGCGTCCATAAACCTCCCGGCAGAGCTGGCCGATGTTGACCTCATCACGCGACATGCCCATGTCGGTGTAGCGGGCATCGCCGATGTGGCTATTGTGCGCCCATACGACCGCCTTCGCGTCAGGTCCTCTGGCTTCCAAGAGGTTCTGCAGCGTCTCGAACATGTGGGCATCCCGCAGATTCCAGCTTTCCGGGCCGCCATAGTACATGATCCGGTAATAGCGCTCGGCCGAGGCGATCAACCGGGCATTCTGGGCAGCATCGAGGAATGCGTCGCCGTCACCCTGCGCATAATCGAGACGCTTGCGCAGAAGATCGCGGCACTGGTCGATCACCTCCTTCTCGCACTCGGCATATCCACGAGATAGGGTTGCCCGGCCATATGTGGCCGGATCGCTCTGCCAGGGTGTCAGGCAACCGTATCGTTCGCGCGCGACGCGAGCGGCCTCCGGATCGACCCCGTCAAGGTAGTCCAGCACCGCTCCGATCGAGCCGGCCATGTTGTATATGTCGAGACCATAGAGGCCGGCCCGCGCTTCCGCTTCCACCAGCTGTCCATTGTGATCGTGCAGCCAGTGGATCAGTGCCTGCACGTCGGTGTTGCGCCACATCCAGGTTGGGAAACGCTGAAACGGCTTCTCGGCCTCGTCGCGGCGCGGACGGTGGCGCACGTAACGGTCCACTGTTGCCGCATCAGGCCAGTCCGCTTCCACCGCAACGATTTTAAACCCGTGTTCGGCAACAAGATGACGCGTGATCGCCGCGCGCGCTTGGTAAAACTCGCTGGTGCCATGGCTTGCTTCGCCGAGCAGAATGACCCGGCGGTCGGCGAAACGGTCGAACAATCTGCCGAAAGCCGGATCGTCGAACGCCGGCAAATCCTCACCAGCCTCGGCAATCATTTGCGCGAGTGATTGATCGCGCGCGCTGCCGGGCACGTGATTGCTGGCAGAGCGCCTGCCGTCCTCCTGCCATCCCTGCTCGCCGATCAGCGGTACGAACCGCACCGTGCCAAGGTCGTCTTCTTCAAAGCGATCTTCCGCGACCCTGACGACCTTGCATAGCTTTTGCTCGTCGGCATCGCCGATCGGGACGATCAATCGGCCGCCGATTTTCAGCTGCTGCTTCAGCGCCTGCGGAATCTCGGGCCCGCCGGCAGACACCACGATCGCGTCAAAGGGCGCTGCTTCTTCAAGGCCGCGCGATCCGTCGCCGCTGCGTATCTCGATGTTATCATAGCCTAGGGCGGCGATGCGCCGGCGCGCGAGCTTGCTGAGCTTCGGATGCCGCTCGATTGCGAAAACCCGGTCCGCGAGCTGCCCCAGCACGGCCGCAGCATATCCCGACCCCGCTCCCACCTCGAGCACCGTGCTTCCAGGCTCAATCTCGGCTGCTTCGACCATGGCCGCCACGATGTAGGGCTGCGAAATCGTTTGTTCTTCTTCGATTGGCAGGGGGGAATCCTCGTAAGCGAACTCTTCCATGCCCTTGCAGACAAAAAGCTCGCGAGGCACGGTTCGCATGGCTTCGAGTACGCGCGTATCGCGGATGCCGCGGCGGGCGAGATGGACCTCGACCATCCGGTCCCTGCGCTTGGCATAATCAGGCATCGGCTTCTCCTGGTTATATGACGGCACTTGAATGGCCACCTCGTACCGGGACACCAAGTTCGGCGAACTTACGCCATGGTGCTTCGGTTGTAGTGAACGAAATGCCTCTTACGCCTTTCCAGAGGCGTGTTTCCGTAGTTCATCGACGAAGATATCCCCTTCGCTGGAATGATTTCGCTTTGGTAAGCCAGTGATGATGACGAGATGGAGATATCGGACCGCGCAAACAGCTCCAAGTCATCGGGCATCAGCGGCAATGTGCCATAAAAATCCGGATGGCCCGCGAGTCCGCGCCAGCACGCGCCGATTTTCAAAAGCGCGGGACATTCCAAAGGTGTTTGGTGGAAGCCTTCTCGAATTCCGCTAAGTCCTGTGGACAATTAGGGGATTCCCTTTTTCAGGCGGAACGAGATCAGCGCGGGCAGGGGGGATTAGGGTCGGCCGCGATCTTCTTCGGTCTTGAACTTCGGATCGCGCCGAGTTCCCGCCTGCTCTGCATCGGTGCTGTCGAGAGGATGATTCTTGGCCGCCTCGCCGCCCGGCTGATCCGTCGGAGCGGCTCCCACGCCGCGCGTGCCGCCCGTAACTAGTCCGGGGTTCAGCCTCTCGCCCTCTTTGTCGTAGCGGCGAGCTTTGTCCTCATGGGTACGCTTAGTGGGTTCGGTCATAGCTGTTTGCCTTTCGATGGTAGGCTTACTCAACCGCATAACCGGACCGTCGTTCCGCGTTCCTTGATTGACGAAACCGAGCCGTTCCTCGTCATGCTCGCGTGTGCAGCCTGGCTGGCTGCGGCGTGGTCCCCATGATCTCAGTATATCGCGCTTCAGCGACACCGTAAAATCGGCCGCAGTATGTTTCCAGCCCAGGCCTGTCCTTGATCGTGATCATGCCTCGTTGCGCACGGATAAAGGCACTGGCCTCCAAATTGTGGACAGCATGGGTGATGCTGGCGCGTCGGACGCCTAGCATGAGCGACATGCTTTCATGGGTGAGTGCAAGATCGTCTGTGTCGGTGCGGTCGCGGAACATCAGCAACTTGCGAGCCAATCGTTGCTGGACACTGGCACGAACCCCTGCGCTCGCTGCGAGGCTAATCTGCACCATCTGGGCTTGAATGTAACGAGACAGGTACGCACGCAAACTTACACTAGAGCGGACGCAGTCCTGGAAATCGCCGATCTCGACGAACAATGCCTCGCCTTCTATCTGAACAAAAGCGTCTCGTTGGGGTATCAGGTTAGCAATGGCTGCGGTGCCGATCATTCCCTCGCGTCCGACCACGCCGACCTCGATAGGGTCGCGAACATCACCGGTCTCGAGACTCGAGACCACTCCGCTTTCTATGAAACATATGCTGGTGAGAGCTGAACCCGTACGCTCGAGATGAGTTCGGGCTGGTAATCGGCGCCGAGCGCACAGGGGCCACAAACGCAGGCGTTCCTGCGTTCCCATCCCCAGAAGTAGCCAGTTCGTTGTTTTGCCAAAGCTCGTTTCGGCTTTCATGGCATCTCCTCTCCGCTTAGACTTTTCTCACAATTTCTCCGTTTGTCTTACAAGGGCAACGACTGAGCTAATCCAACGTTCCTTTAACAAAAGGTCTAACAACCTTGCGATTGGTTCAGCAAAAGAGGCCTTTTAATATTGATCCAAGTTTAGTTCCGAGATGGTGCGGTAGCGTACGCTGTTTTTACTACGCGAATCATGGTCTCTTACGATATCTGGAGCCATCGCACGGAGATAGCCGGGCGGGCTCACGCGCGGCATGGAAGGGGCCAATCCGATTGGGCGAACCAGCAGTGCTGGCAATTCGGAACTAACCGAAGGATTTTCTGCGCATGATTGAGACGCTGCATAACCGGCGCGCCGGTCTTAACTTGCCGCGCCCTGCCCACCGTTCATGGTCTGAACTGACGCAGCCGCCGCGTGCACGCCTGGCTCCAAACGAGATCGACCACTTGAGGAGCCGTTTCTGGGCGGTCGTCGATGGTGCTCATGAATAGCGCGAGATCCTCCGTGGCTCCGCGCGGTGTCAATTTGAGCGTCGCGTATGGCCGTTCTGCCCTCAAGGAAAAGAGAGACCGATGACTGAGTTCAAGCGTAACATCGACTGGCGCCACGGTTTTTCGCCGTTTTCGGCCGTTGAGCGCTTTGGCGAGCGCGCCGAAGCGGCCCGCAATGCCATCAGCGAGCAGGCTTCGGCGGCCCAGAACCTATTTGCAAGTCAGGCTCAATCCGGCTTCGATCGTATCTTCACGTCGGCCGGGAAGTTGTCGGCGGCAACCGGCCCGGCGGAGCGCATGAATGTCATTTCCAGCATCGTGATGGAGAGTTCCCGTGCGCAGATCGATAATCTCGGGAGCTGGGCCCAGCTCTACTCGCGCCGTTACGCTGACTTCCTGGCCTCTTTTGCAGCGAAACCGTCGTAGCAGAAACACCGGTTCGACGGGTATTTGCGCCAATATCCTCAGCCTGCGGCGCGCCGCCAGTGTGAAACGCCGACTGGCATCGAGTGCAAAACTGTCCGGGGGTGCTTTGACCCTCTCGCAGCAGCAAGACCATTGCATTCCCGCTTCGGCTTAAAGCGCTGGCCAGATCTTCGCGAGAGCCATCATCTCTCGTTACCGAGGCGACCCGGAGGGCGGTCCATACCGGACCGACCACCAGCTGCCGGCGGAGTGAACGCTCCGCCGGCCTTTTGCCTGCGATTATCCTGGAGGGGCCTTGCCAGGCCAAGCGGTGCTTTATCCATCTCACTGGACAATTAGCACACCGTTGCAGTCGAGGCAGAACGGCATAGGTTAGAACCTGGCCGGCCGAAGCCGGATGGGCACCGGCCGATCGAGGGGCTGCCATCCCAGTCGGGCGATGACCTCATTGCTGTGGGCACCCTTGCGGCCACGCTGCCGGTCGAGAGACCAGGTTATGTGATAGGTGCTCCCGTCCGGTCTGTCTGTTGTGCCCTCTATCGCAACGATCATGGCCTGAAGGCCCAATCCATCGTCGACAGCCCCGACGATTTCGGCGGTTTGAGCTGGCGGGAGCGGTTCGCTTCTGGCAGCGTCGCCCTTAAGCGTCACGTGGTCTGCAATCGTGTCCGGCCAATGGGGCGCAAAGCGCCGAAGCAGCTGCGCGCGTTCTTGGTGGTCGAGTTTCCATCCCGTAGCAGACATCGCTCATTGTCCTTTAGCGCTGAACTGAACGAGAGCGCGCTTCGACGGCGACGGGCGTCGTCGGGGGAGCATTTTACCCTTTCCCTTGGCGCCGACGGGTTTCCCAACCTTTCTTGGCCGCGGCCGACCGCGTCTCGGAACTCTGGCTGGAGCCGCCTTTATGACCGCCCTTGCGAGAGCTATCATGGTTTTCGCCCTTGCCGCGCCCAGCTCCGGACTTGTTACCGCCGCCTGATTCCTTGTTGACGGTCGCCCAAGCCCTGCTTTCAGCTTCCTTCTCGGAGACGCCACGCTTTTCGTAGCCTTCCTCGATGTGCTCGGCCTTACGCTTCTGCTTATCGGTATAACTGGACTTGTCTCCGCGGGGCATATTCTCCTCCTTCTGCCCCCGGTTCATTGAACATGCAGAGGCGATCCAAAGTGCCGTTTGCGACCCGAGGGATAGGAAGCACATAGAATTCGTGCATTGTCTCGGATATCGGCATTTTACTGTCGCAGTAAGACAAATGGCTTAGGGATTGGTAGGACCAGGCCAGCTTACGTGCGGGTTTGAAGGCGAGCAGGCTTGTCGCCTCCGTCCTCCTTGTCGCGGGCATCGAGGCCAGTGGGTTGAGGTTCGCCACCTTCCGCACTCTTCAGTTCGTCTCGCTCCCCGATCTCGCGCGCTCTCTCGCCGCCGCTTGAGCCATGCTGCGAGCGTGTCGGCTTCGCCTATGCGCTGGGGATCACCTCTTCTGACGCGGTGTCGCGGCGGGGCAGTACAGTGTCACGGCGGGGCGAGGATGTATCTGCACTCATCGTCTTTCTCCTTGCTACGAGAACAGCGGAAAGCAGCAGGGGCTTCCGGCCGGTGTGGGGCGGCCGCCTTGCATGCTGCATCGCGCCGCTGGCGATGGTGCCAAAGGTCCACCTATCGGTGCCGACACTTCACCTGGCATAGCGGCCATGCCAGCGCATCAGCACCAAGCCCAAGCAGAACTCCCCGCGCCAAATGTCAAAATCGGCGGAACTGCTGTCCTTTCCTCTCAAATCCAGCTCGCCTGCAGCGTAATGCAGCGGAAGCGCCGGAGGCCGGGGTTGCCCGGCGCCGTCCGGCTTTGCAGCTACTGCGGATAAGTGACGCCGTAGTGGCCATAGACCTCGCGGCCGTAATCACGATCGAAGGACGGCTCGTTACCGCTGGAGTAGCGCGGTGCCTTTTCGAGCAACGATTTGTCGAGATCAACGACGTACCCTCCCTGGTCGGTCTCATAAGTGAGCACGTCCCAGGGAAGCGGATAATAGTCGCTGCCAAGGCCCAGGATCCCGCCGAACTGAAGCACGGCGTACTCGACCTTACCGGCACGCTTATCGACCATGAAATTGTAGATCGATCCGAGCTTTTCGCCCTGCCGATTGTAAACCGCGGTGCCATCGACCTTGTTCGACGCGATCAGGCGATTGGTTTCGTCCGTGGCAATGGGATTTTCAGCCATGTTCTGTTCCTCTCGAAGTGAACGTGCTCGAAAGTGCAACACGCTGGACCCGTGCTCGCTCCGCAATCACGAACATAGGCTGGCCGGAATCGGCGAGGCGGGCGCTGAATGCGCTCGGCCGAGCCTGTCCATGAGTCCGAAGCACGCTAAGCGTGGCCGTGCTGGCGGGAACAAGCTGTTCGGTCGGGCGGCAGGCGGGGCCGTCATAACGGAGCGCCAGAAAACGGGTTTATAGCCGGCAGATCGCCGTTTGGTTCCTTCTCGCACAATGCCGATCGGTTCGCGTATTGGGGTTTGAGTAGCAACGGAACAGAAAACATGGGGTAATCGCGGGAGCGCCGAGCGCACCTGAAGCGATGATCTGAAAGCAAGTATGAATCCTGCGCCTGCTTGCCGGCGCAGGATTTCGGCCCATGAGCGCGTTCTAGCATCGACCGGAGAGTGGACGGATGAAGGGCGGCAGCGGAAAAGAGCGTCCTGGGCGGGCCGCCAAATGCATCTGCGCGCTGATCCCCGTGATTGGGGTCACGTGATCGTTCTCAGCATTATCGCCATGCGGAAAGCGCGCGCTTCCGCACCGGGGAGCCAAGCACTGCCGCAATGAGCCGCAGGAAAGTTGGCGCCACCGGCACGCGCCTTGCGCGCAACCCGCTGAATTTCTACATTTACCCCGTGTTTTTGCAGCCGTTAGAATCGGATCGAGGCCGGAAACGATGGGCAGTGCGCCTTGTATGCCGCCGGCCCAGGCGTTCGCGCGAGGACTGGCGCATGCTGGCAATCGCGTTTTTGCAGCCCTGCGGTCGGCAGGCGACATGCCATCACCTAGGTCGCTGCAATCACCTGGCGCGAACCCACCATGATATCGACAATCTCAGCCCATATATTTTTACCGCAGGCCGTCCCTGTCGGATGCTGCGCAGGCAACCGAGTAGGCTTGGTTCTACCAAGTCGAGCGTGTTCGGACGCACACGCTGGGACAGGGTGCGAGTAGCAGCATTCTGTCGGTCACCGGGGCCGTGCTTGATCAGCGACATCTTGTTCGAAGAGAGCGCGGCCAGTACGTTGTAAGGACGATCGACAGCGTGTTCATGGCAAAATGGAGCGCCCAATTGCAGCGCCGAAGGCGGAGGGCAGGCCTTCACTTTGTCCTCGCCCCCCCTTGATCTCAGGTAAAAAATCTCTGATTGCTGCCAACGTATGGCATCACCGTCCTTGATCAACGCAGCATGAGTACATTGCCTCCGGTTACGTTCCTGCTGGTTGATGACCGCCCAGCGAACCTGCTTGCGCTCGAGGCGCTGCTGACGCGCGAAGAGCTGGTCCTTCTAAAGGCAAATTCCGGCGAAGAAGCGCTCGAACTGCTGCTCTGCCATGATGTCGCCCTGGCTCTGCTGGACGTGCAGATGCCGGACATGGACGGCTTCGAACTGGCGGAGCTGATGCGCGGCAGCGAGCGCACGCGTCACGTTCCGATAATCTTCGTGACCGCTGGTAAAGCCGACAAGCATCGCCGCTTCCGCGGATATGAAACCGGCGCGGTCGACTTCATCACCAAACCCGTCGAACCCGATATTCTGCGAAGCAAGACAAACGTTTTCTTCGAGTTGCACCGCCAGCGCCAGGAGATCGCAGCTCACCGCGACCAGGCCGCCGCCGCCGCCGAGGCCCTGCGCCATGCTGACGCACGCAAGGACCGGTTCCTCGCCGTGCTCGCACATGAATTGCGCAATCCGGTTGCCGCGCTGGCAGCCGGCATGGATATGCTCGATCGCCGTCCGCCCGAACAATCGGCAGAAATTCGCGCTCGGATGAAAGGGACGATAGGCCACCTCGCCAGATTGGTGGAGGACCTGCTCGATGTCTCCCGGGTCAGCGAGGGAAAGATTTCCCTGCAGATCGAGCGTACCGAGCTCAGCGACGTTCTGAGGTCCGCCGTCGACGTCAGCCGGCATGCCATAGATGCTGCGGGCCACCATTTTGAAAGTGAGATGCCCGCCGAACCGGTGTGGCTCAATGCCGATCACGCGCGTCTGGCGCAAGTGGTGGCGAACCTGCTGACGAACGCCGCCAAATACACAAAGCCGGGAGGCATGATCTCGCTTTGTGCTGAACGCACGGGGGGCTCGGTACAGGTCAGGGTTCGCGACGATGGTGTGGGAATTCCGGTGGAGCGCCAAGCGGACATTTTCGATATCTTCACGCAGGTTTCCGACCATGAGGGCCTCGCCGGCGGCGGGCTTGGCATCGGTCTCGCGCTGGTGAAGCAGCTGGTGGCGATGCACGGCGGCACCATCGCCGTCGCAAGCGAGGGCGCGGGGACGGGGGCGACCTTCACCGTCTTGCTCCCGGCGGCAGATTAGCCACTAAGGTCTTTTTCGGACGCCCTTACGGCTTTACGCCGCCGGATTGATCAATGCCTGGACATGGTGCTCATATGCTCGCCTGCGCCGGCTGCGGGCATCGGCATCATGTTGACGTTGAGGTGATACATCACCCAGACCGACCCACCAATTGTCAGGACGACGATCACGCAGGTGAAGAGGAACGCAAGGAGCGTCCAGCCCCCTTCCGACCGGGTGTCGAGGTGCAGGAAACACACGACGTGCACCACGATCTGCGCCAGGGCGCAGGCAAAGATGAGGGCAGTGGTGGTTACGCCATCGACAGCTCCTGTCATCACCAGCCAGAAGGGGATAGCAGTGAGGATCACCGCCAGGAAGGATCCGATCCAGTAGCTGCGGCGGCTACCGTGCCCAATCGTATCGCCATGGCTGTGGAGGGCGGGATCGACCGGATCACCAGAGGCAGCGTTCATCGGACTACTCCGAACAGATAGACGAAGGTGAAAACACCGATCCAGATGATGTCGAGGAAATGCCAGAACATGCTGAGGCACATGAGCCGGCGTTTGTTCTCCTGGATCAGTCCGCTCTGCCCGAGCTGGACGAGCATGGCGGCGATCCAGATCAGGCCCACCGACACATGGGCGCCGTGGGTGCCCACCAAGGTGAAGAAGGCGGAGAGGAAAGCGCTGCGCTGCGGACCGGCGCCCTCGGCGATCAGATGACTGAACTCATAAAGTTCGATGCCGACGAAGACGGCCCCGAGCAGGCCTGTGATCGCCAGCCATAGCTGGGTGGGGCCAACCCGGCCTGCTTCCATATGGGGGATCGCCGCGCCAAAGGTTATCGATGAGGCCAGCAGAAAGGCGGTGTTCACTGCCACGAGCGGCAGATCGAAGATCTCACGGGGGACAGGACCGCCCGCAAAGCTGGTACTCACCACTCCATACATAGCGAAGAGCGAGGCGAAAATCAGCGCATCGCTCATGAGGTAGATCCAGAAGCCCAGGATCGTGGCGCCGTTGCCACCGTGATCGTGATCTTCGTTTTCCGCCAAGTGCCAGGTGACCGCTTCAGGAGCCTGGATGATTGCCTCTGTCATTTCAGGCCCCCTGCGTGAGCGCGCGCGTCCGCTCGGTTTCGATCAGCGCAACCGTTTCGGCAGGAATGAAGAAGTCGCGGTGATAGTTGAAAGTGTGTCCCACAGCCACCACCAGCAGGGCCGCGAAGCTTACGGCTGCGAGCCACCAGATGTACCACACCATGGCAAATCCGAGGAACAGCGCCAACCCGGCCAGGATCAAGCCGGCCCCTGTACCCTTAGGCATGTGCACCGGCCGGTAGTCCGAGAGTGGTCGGCGGTAGCCGCGGGTTTTCATGTCGTACCAGGCATCGAGCTCGTGAACGACGGGGGTGAACGCAAAATTGTACGGCGGCGGGGGGGAGGACGTCGACCATTCAAGAGTTCGTCCGTGCCAGGGATCGCCGGTCGGATCGGCGAGACTGCGGCGCTTCACGATGCCCGTGACGATGCTCATGACAAAGCCGAGGATACCTACCAGGATGATGACGGCGCCGATCAGGGCAAGCACAAAATAGGGCTGGATCGAGGGATCGTCGAAATGATGCACCCTGCGCGTCGTGCCCATGAGGCCCACGACATAGATTGGCGTCCAGGCGACCCAGTATCCGATCACCCAGCCCCAGAATGCAACCTTGCCCCAGAACGGATCGAGCTTGAAACCGAACGCCTTCGGGAACCAGTACGTGATCCCGGCGAACAGAGCGAAGACGACGCCACCGATGATCACGTTGTGGAAGTGGGCGACCAGAAACAGGGAGTTGTGGAAGACGAAGTCCGCCGGCGGAATCGCGAGGAGGACGCCGGTCATGCCGCCGACAGTGAAGGTGAGCATGAAGGCAACGACCCACATCATTGGCAACTCGAAACGGATGTCGCCCCGGTACATGGTGAACAGCCAGTTGAAAATCTTGGCACCGGTCGGGATTGAGATCACCATTGTGGCGATGCCGAAGAAGCTGTTGACCGTTGGCCCAGCGCCCATCGTGAAGAAGTGGTGCAGCCACACCAGATATGAGAGGATGGTGATGACGACGGTGGCGTAGACCATCGAGGAGTAGCCGAAGAGCGGCTTGCCGGAGAAGGTCGCGGTGATTTCCGAGTAGATTCCGAATGCAGGCAGGACCAGGACATAGACCTCGGGGTGGCCCCAGATCCACACCATGTTCCAATACATCATCGGCGCGCCGCCGAGCTCGTTTGTGAAGAAGTTGGTGCCGACGTAGCGATCGAGCATCAACAGGAAGAAGGCAGCCGTGAGAGCGGGGAAGATTGCGATCGCCAGGACATTGGAGCACAGAGCGGTCCAGCAGAATACTGGCATCTTCATCATCGTCATGCCCGGCGCGCGCATCTTGATGATGGTAGCGACCATGTTGATCGCCGAGAGGGTTGTGCCCACGCCTGCGATCTGCAGCGACCAAAGATAATAATCGACGCCGGTGTCCGGGCTGTAGGCCAGCCCTGCGAGCGGCGCATACGACAGCCATCCGGTGCGGGCGAATTCGCCTATGAACAGCGACATCATGACGAGGATCGCGCCTGCCGCGGTGAGCCAGAAGCTGAGATTGTTGAGGAAGGGGAACGCAACGTCTCGCGCGCCGATCTGGAGCGGCATCACGAAGTTGACGATTCCGACCACGAGAGGAATCGCCACAAAGAAGATCATGATCGTGCCGTGCGCGGTGAAGATCTGATCGTAGTGGTGCGCGGGAAGGTAGCCCTCGTTAGGGCCGAACGCGATCGCCTGTTGCAAACGCATCATCAGTGCGTCCGCGAAACCGCGCAGCAGCATGACGACGCCCAGGACAATGTACATGATGCCGACCTTCTTGTGATCGACGCTCGTGAACCACTCGCTCCAAAGATAACCCCACAAGCGATAGCGGGTAATGAGCACCACCGCTGCAAGTCCGCCGAGCGCGACGACGATGAAGGTGCTGAGCAGGATGGGCTCATGGACGGGGAAGGATTCCCAGGTCAGGCGTCCGAAGATGGTCTTGGAAAGGCTGTGACTGGTCATAGCGGTCCCATCGATTCAGCCGGCCGCGGCTTGCGGGCCCCAGGGGGCGGGGGGGAGGAGCTGGAAGGTCAGGCCGCGGTTAGAGGGATGTCCCGGCTCATGCTGGCCTGAGGGCGGCGTGCTCGGCGGTTTGGTCACGTTGGGACCCGATCCCTTCTCGTCTGGAGATTTCTCCAGCGCCGGTGTCGGTTTTTCGCCATGAATGGGAGGCGCATCACGCCCTGGGGGCATGTCATGGGCGCCCAAGGCGCCGGAGGCGCGGACGCGGTCTCGCGCCATCACGTCGACCATGCACGGCTTGCCTTCCTCGACACAGCGATTGAGCACGAGGTTGAAGAGCTCAGGTTCCACTCCGGCGAACCGCTGTACCGGCACCTTCTCGCTGGGACGCTCGAGCTCGATGTATTCGGTTCGGGTAAGTGCGACGCCGCCCGCCTTCACGCCCTGAGTCCAGCGATCGAAGGCATCGCGGTTCATTCCGCGCAGGCGGAACCGCATGTCGGAATAACCTCTGCCGGTATAATTTCCTGAGTAGCCCCAGCTGTTGCCGGGCTTGTTGAGCACGGCGTGGAGCTGCGACTCCATGCCCGGCATCGCGTAAATCATGCCGGCAAGCGTAGGCGCGTAAAAGGTATTGAACTGGCTTGTCGAGGTTATGGAAAAGTGCACCGGAACATCGACCGGCAGGGCCAGCTCATTCACCGTGGCGATGCCCTGCTCGGGGTAGATGAACAGCCATTTCCAATCGAGCGCGACGACCTCGACTTCCAGCGGCTTGGATCCGGATGCGACCGGCCTTCCGGGACCGATCCGCTCCAGCGGCCGGAAGGGGTCGAGCAGGTGTGTGCTCGTCCAGGTAACCGCGCTCAAAGCGATGATGATGAGTAGCGGACAGGCCCAGATGACCAGCTCAAGCGTCGTCGAGTGATCGAACTTGGGATCGTAGACCTTGTCCGGATTACCACGCCGGTAGCGCCAGGCGAACAGGACGGTAAGCACCATCACCGGAACGATGATGAGCAACATGACAGCGGTCGCGAACAGGATGAGGTCGCGCTGCTGCATGGCGACGTCGCCGGTAGGGTTCAACACTACCATATTGCAGCCGCCGAGAAGCGGCACCGGTGCGGCCGTCTGTATGAGGCGCAGCCACCGTCTCGAGAAGGACTCGCTTCTATTCAGACTTTCCATGCCGCGCAGCTCGCCTCCCTGGCTACCTGTGTTCGCACTGAAACCGGTCTAAAACTTCTTATTGCGGGTGAGAACCAATCTGGACGACATTCGTTGCAGGCCTAATGCAGATTTTGTACTTTCAGCTTTGAGGACATCAGGGAGAACTCCGGCATGCCCGCCACGCCCATGAATCCCGTGGATTTGAGCCCAGGAAACTCAACGGCGCTGGAGCGAGACGCCAGGTTGATAAATGCCAGTGATCACAAGGTGCGCCCGGGCGACATGGCAGTCGGCGTCATCATCGGTCGGTCTTCCGAGTTCTTCGACTTCTTCGTCTATGCGATCGCCTCGGTGCTTGTTTTTCCTGCGGTGGTCTTCCCTTATGTCGATGCGCTGACCGGCACGCTCTACTCCTTCGCGATATTTTCTCTGGCGTTTGTGGCGCGGCCCTTCGGTGCTCTCCTGTTTATGTGGATCGATCGGAAGCACGGGCGCGGCGTCAAGCTCACGGCAGCGCTATTCCTGCTCGGCGGCTCGACAGCGGCGATCGCCTTTCTGCCGGGGCATGCCGAGATTGGCTCGCTGTCCGCAGTCCTCCTCGCGGTCTTCCGCATCGGACAGGGTCTGGCAAACGGCGGGACCTGGGACGGATTGCCCGCCCTCCTGTCACTCAACGCGCCGCCGCAGCGCCGGGGATGGTTCGCGATGATACCCCAGCTGGGAGCGCCGGTGGGACTATTCGTGGCGACAGCCGTGTTCGCTTTCCTGCTGACGACCCTCAAAAGCACCGATTTCCTGAGCTGGGGCTGGCGCTATCCCTTCTTCGTCGCCTTCGTCATCAACGTGGTGGCCCTGTTCGCCCGCCTGAGGCTGATCACCACCCCCGAATTCGAGGAGCTCTTCGAAAACCGCGAACTCCAGCCTTCCCCGGTGACCGAGATGTTCCGCGAAGAAGGTCGCACGGTTATCCTTGGCGCCTTTGCGCCGCTGGCTAGCTTCGCGCTCTTCCACCTGGTAACGATCTTCCCGCTCTCGTGGTTCGTGCTGACATCGGGTGAACCGCCCGTCCGGTTCCTCATCATCGAACTGGTGGGTGCGGCGGTTGGCGCAGCTGCGATGGCTTTGTCGGGATTGATCGCGGACAGAGTGGGCCGGCGTACGTTGCTGGGTGTCTCGGCTGCAATGATTGCGGCCTACAGCGGCTTTGCTCCCCAACTCCTGGGGCAAGGCAGCACCGGCGAGTGGAGCTACATGATTCTCGGGTTCATCCTGCTCGGCCTTTCCTTCGGACAGTCGTCCGGGCCGGTGAACAGCAGCTTCTCACCCAGGCATCGTTACACCGGTGCGGGCACCACAGCGACGGCGTCGTGGTTTATCGGCGCGAGTTTTGCACCGCTGGCTGCGCTGCTTCTCGCCAGCCACTTCGGTCTACTGGCCGTTGGAGCCTACCTCCTTTCCGGCGCCATCTGCACCCTCGCGGCGCTGTGGCTTAACCGCAGCTGGGGATCGCAAGCCCAAGACGAGCGCGGCAGCACCGTTCGGAGTACGGCTGTTGAGCAATTTGGCTGATCGGTAGCCTGCTCGCGGGCAGGTTGCCGGGGCGGAACTTTACCAGATCCCGGCCATTTCATGCGGCTGATTGTCCCGCCTTATTTTACTCGGCGTCAGCCGGTGTATCGGTCTTCTTGCGTTGACCACGCTGTTTGGAGGCAGCGGCGTCGGCATGCGGCTCTTCTGTCGCGTTGGATGCCGCTTTGCGCTTGCGACCCAGACCGATCTGCTTGGCGAGCGTGCGCCGCTTCTCGGCATAAGCGGGTGCGACCATCGGATAGGTAGCAGGCAATTGCCACTTGGTGCGGTAATCCTCTGGCGTCATTTGATAATGAGTCATCAAGTGGCGCTTGAGCATCTTGAGCTTCTTGCCGTCCTCGAGGAGCAATAGCTGAAGGGGCTCGGCCTTGAGGCAACTATGTTGCTTGGGACACGTTGCCAGCTGCAGACAGGAGAGAATCTCATGAAGATGACGTATATTCTGGCGGCTGTAGCGGCCGCGACCATCGCATCGCCTGCCGTCCACGGCCAGTCCCACAACCCGGCGCTCAAGGATTCCAAGGTCCGTACTACCGCGACGGCTGCCAAGGGGCACAATTCGTTTACTGAAAGCCAGGCGCGGGGCCGCATCGCCAAAGCGGGCTACAGCAACATCACCCAGCTGGCCAAGAACAAGAACGGTGTCTGGCAGGGCCGGGCCAAGCGGCATGGCAAGTGGGTCACGGTGGCCCTCGACTACAAGGGTAATGTCACCATTCACTGATCGCGGCGCACGCGGGAGAGCAAACATGTCCAAGACGATCACACGCCTGTTCGACAATTACTCGGATGCCGCCGAAGCGGTTCGGCAACTTGAAGGGCTTGGAATCCCCGACGACAATATCAGCATCGTCGCTAACAATGTACACGGCGAGCACAGCGAGCCGGTAGGCGTGAACGACCATGGCGACGTTTCCCGGGCCACGTCTGCCGGTGCGGTCATTGGCGGCGGAGCGGGTCTGTTGGCCGGCCTTGGCTTACTGGCGGTGCCAGGCCTCGGTCCTATCGTGGCCGCTGGGTGGCTTGCAGCGACTGCGGTCGGAGCCGGCATCGGCGCCGTCGGCGGCGCGGCCGCAGGCGGCATTGTCGGTACTCTGAGGGCTGCCGGCCACAGCGAGGAAGACGCCCACGTCTATGCGGAAGGCGTAAGGCGAGGCGGTACGCTGGTCAGCGCCAAGGTCGACGCCGGCGATGGTGCGCGAGCGGAAGCCGTCCTGGACCGGAGTCCCTCGGTGAACATCATAGAACGCCGGAAGAGCTATCAAACATCGGGCTGGACCTCCTTCGACGACACCGCGCCTGCGTACACCGCAGAAGAGATCGAACGTGATCGCACTCGCCACGGCATTCCTTCGCGTTATTGATCCGCAATGCCCGGCCCGTTCGCCGCTTCGGCGAATTGGCCGGGACACGCTGTTGCCTGAACATTCGCGCCAATCCTTGCAACGAACCGGACTGGCAGGCGGTTGCCGATCTCGCGCTGGCATTGATTGAGCAGGATGCACGCGCCAGCGCGTCGGGATCGCTCGAACAGGTGGACAAGCCATTCCCGAAGGTGGAGCGCCATCAATAGGTTGAAGGGCGATCGCTTACCGGAAAGCTCTCATCGATCGTTTCGAACAGCATCGCGGCGAAAATCGCCCAGAGGCCAACCATCGCGTGCATCCACCAGAAACGCGGATCGGCGAACCGACCCCACATCTGCCCACGTTTAACAATCCAGAAACCACTGACGCCGGCATGCAGCACCCAGATGCGTGCTTGCACCGCGAAACGGCCTTCGAGCTTGCGGATAGCCGCCAGCCTGTCAGCTGGCGGATACGCGGCGCGAATGGGCGGCATCACCACGAGTGTCACAAACGCCACGCCGCCGATCCAGAGCAGAACCGCGAGGACATGGATCGCCCGCGCTATGGTGATGTCGTCCATAACGTCTCCCGTCAGGCCGCCAGAAGTTCGTCCGCCGGGCCGAAGAACTCGTAATGAATGCGGTCGGACGGCACACCGGCGAGCGACAAGGTCGAAACCGCGTGACGCAGGAACGGGCGCGGTCCGCAAATATAGTAGTCGGCCTCACCGACCGGCGTGTTGGCGACGAGCCACTCATCGCTAATGATGCCGGCGACATCATAGTCCTGACCCTGCGCTTCGCCTGCCAGCGGAGTTTGATGGAAATCGGTAACCGACACCGCCTTGCCCTGCCCAGCTACGGTGCGGACATGATCGCGCATCGCATGGGTGTCGCGATCATGGGTCCCGTGAATATAGTGAACGGGCACGTCGGCGCCGCTCTGCGCCAGCGCCTCAAGCATCGCTACCATCGGGGTCAGGCCTACACCGCCGGAGAGGAGGACCACGGGACGTTCGACGTGATCGGAAAGGAAGAACTCGCCCGCGGGCGCGGCCAGCTTCAACACAGTTCCGGGCTTTACTTCGTCATGGAGCCATCCCGAGGCCAGGCCTTGAGGTTCGCGCTTGACCGAAATCCGGTAGGTCTCGCCATTGGGGGCCGCCGAGATCGAGTAGTTGCGCTTGACCGGCGGGTGTCCCGGAATTTCGAGCCAGAACGTCAGGTACTGCCCCGGCTTGTGCTGCATGACTGGGCCGCCATCGACCGGACGCAGAATGTAGGAATTGATGACGCTGCTCTCTCGCACGACGTCATCGACGCGGAAGTCGCGCCAGCCATTCCATCCACCGTCCGCGTCCTTCTGCTCTGTATAGACCCGCTGTTCTCTTGCGATCAGGATATTGGCGAGGAACCAGTAGGCCTCGCCCCACGCCGCAAGGATTTCCTCCGTTGCTGCATCTCCCAGCACCGCCTTGATCGCGCCAAGGAGCGCTTCGGCAACGTGTGGATAGTGCTCGGGCAGAATCTGTAGACCCACATGCTTTTGTGCGATCCGCTCGACTGCTGGCGCAAGCGCACCGAGATTCTCAATGTTGCTGGCATAGGCGAGAATGGCGCCCGTCAGCGCACGGGGCTGCGAACCCGTGTCGCCATGATGCGACTGATTGAAGAGATCGCGGATTTCCGGGTTCTGAAACATCCGGGAGTACATTTCGTGTACGATATCCAGACCATGCGCTTCCAGCGCGGGAACGGTCGCCTTGACGAGCGTGATGGTCTGATCGCTTAGAGGCTGCGACATGAACTTCTCCTTCTGAAATGCGTTGGATTTCCGGCGATGTCAGCGCGCGGGAGGTTGATCGTAGAAATCGACCTGCATCTTCATGAACCCCATTGGCGTCACGAAATGCGGCTGCTGCGGCAGCACCAATCCTGGCTGATCCGCTGTCAGCACGATCTCCGATGGCGGATCGAGGTAGGTGAGCTTGAGCTCGCCCTCCAGAACGCGGATCAGACCCCAGACACCAGCCTTGGTATCGTGTCGCGCCCGCAAGGCAGCCGGTAGCGTATCCTGGTCGAACACCGGCGTGGAACGATAGGGAAGTATGTCAGGCACGGCTTTGCACCTTCCGCCTTGAGTAATCCATTGTATCGGAATTGGTCGCCGAGCCTTCCGCGCCTTGCCGATCGAGCCTAAAAAACATGGCGAGCTGCAGACTTTCGGCGATCCGCTTCGCTTTCGCCTGCAAAGCGGCGGCGGCTTCAGGCGACATCGTTTCGTTGGTCGCCTCAGCCCAAAGCGTTAGCCATCGGTCGAATAGCGCCGGCGTAATTCGTGATTTGTGCTTCAAATGAGCCGGCACCGGTTGACCCTTGTATCGACCACTGGTGAGCATCACCGATGACCAGAATGCCGCCAGCTTTTCGAGATGTTCGGGCCAATCGGCGATCGCGTCATTGAAGATCGGGCCCAGCTCGGCATCCTCGCGGACCCGCGCATAGAACAGCGTCACGAGACGGCTCAGCCCTTCCTCGTCAACCTGCCTGTCGTCGTCCATTGACCGACTCCGAAATCATGTATCTGTGCTACATGTATCACCGACTTGGAAACATGCAACAAAAATGCTTATATTAGTGCAGCGTCGATCGGGCGCTGTGACCGGGAAGCGACATGAAGCTGACGCGCTACACCGACTATGCCCTTAGGGTGCTGCTCTACCTCGGGGCGCGGCCCGATCGGCTATGCTCGATTTCCGAGATGGCGGGTGCCTATGCGATCTCGCAGAACCATTTGATGAAGGTGGTTCACGACCTCGGAAAAGCAGGCTTTGTGGCGAGCGTTCGGGGGCGTCTTGGCGGAATCCGGCTCGCCCGACCACCGGATGAGATTATCATCGGATCGGTCGTGCGGCACACGGAGGATGGGTTCGATCTGGTCGATTGCGGGAACTGCATCATCGCGCCGGCGTGCGGAGCGACGGGCGTTCTTCGCGAGGCACTTGCCGCATTCATGGCCGTGCTCGACGGCTACACGCTCGATGATCTGTTGGCGAAGCGGGTCGAGATGCTCAGTCTCTTTGCACCTGAAGCGGCCTAGATTGTCTGCCGATGGAGAAGGAGTTCGCCCGTTATCGTTGTGAGGGAGCTGATGGCTCCCCCATCACCGTTCTGGAGTTTCATCACTTCGATCGAGTCGAAACGAAAGCCGGTCGACGCCAGTACCCCGGCGCGCGGCGCCTAGCTCTCTCCACCGGAGAGCCTGTCCGGTATATCGACCCCGCCACCTTTGAGGTTATCGGCACCGGGGAGTTGCTCAGGTGCTGCGACCGCAGCTGAACTGCGCGCCGCCCTCCGCCGGTTTTCTCGGCGAACCAGCTCCTCATAGCGGCAGAGCGGGACCGAATCCGGATCGTCGCTCATGCGTCGAACCCCTTCTCCAGACCCGCAATCAGATCGTCCAAATGCTCAAGCCCAATTGAAAGCCGTAGCAGGCCATCGTTGATGCCGGCCATTTGCCGCGCTTCAACACCCATGTCGGCATGCGTCATCGTCGCCGGGTGAGAGATGAGGCTTTCGACGCCTCCCAGCGATTCTGCGAGCGTAAAGGTGCCGATCGCGGTGATGAAGCGGCGCACCGCCTCGACCCCGCCTTCCAGCTCAAAGCTCAGCATGGCGCCGAAACCGTGCTGTTGGGATGTGGCAATGGCATGGCCTGGATGGGAAGCGAGGCCGGGATAGTGAACAGCACACACTCGGGCGTGCTGTTCCAGATATTCGGCAATCGCGGCGGTGGTCCGCTGCTGCCGCTCGATGCGTGGGAACAGCGTCCTCAATCCTCGTAACGTCAGCCATGCATCATAGGGTGCGCCTGTTACTCCAATGACGTTCGCCCAAGCAGCGAGTTTCAGGGATTCGTCGGCATCGGCCGCGATAACGGCGCCGCCGATCACGTCCGAATGGCCGTTGAGATACTTGGTGGTGGAGTGGATCACATAATCCGCCCCGAGTTCGAGCGGCCGTTGCAGCGCTGGCGAGAGGAAGGTGTTATCGACTGCAACTCGCGCGCCGACGGCCTTGGCGAGTGCGCAGATCCCGCGAATATTTACGACCCGCATCAGCGGATTGCTCGGACTCTCCACCAGGATCAGCGCTGGCTTGTCGGAGAAGGCAGCGGCGAGTGCATCCTCATCCGACTGATCGATAAATGTTACCCGGAACTGCCGTTTTGCGGCTCGCGCCAGCAGGAGGCGGCGGGTTCCGCCGTAGCAGTCGTGAGGTGCCACCGCGAGATCGTCGGGATCGAGCTGCGCCAGAAGGAGATCGACAGCGGCCATGCCGCTTGCCGTAATGACCGCACCCGCACCGTGTTCGAGGCGGGCAAGCGCTTCGGCAAGCATCGCCCGCGTCGGGTTTCCTGCCCGACCATAGTCAAAATCGCGCGGCTGCTCGAAACCCTCGAAAGTGAAGGCGCTCGTCAGATAAATCGGCGGGGACACCGCCCCGAAGGCCGCATCGGTCGCCACGCCGTGTGTTGCGGCGATCGTCTCGGGTGCTTGTTCTTTCGTCATCAGAGCCTCTTAATACACCGCAGCATCGCACTCAAAACTTCGACCGTGTTATTTCGGCACGGGTATAGGGATCAAGGCGCTCACCTGCTGGACAGTCGTAGAAATCTGCCTCCGGGTCGTAGCGAACCTCGTCCCTGTTGAAATAGCCGCTTGCAACCGCCGAGCCGCGCTGTGGCCGCGCGAATACGGCACGACGCCAATATCCTCGCAGGCGGCGATATCCTCGCCTTTATAGTAGCCCTTGTCGGCTATAGCATCGATCCGTTCGACGCCCAGCACTTCGCGTGCGGCGCCGGCAGTCTCGGCAAGAAAGCCAAGGTCGCTTCCGGAATTGGTGACGTTATGCTCGACGATCAGCTTGTGCAACGCATCGATCGCGACCTGTGCATTGTAGCCCACACCGACCTTGGGGGGCATCGCCATCCCGCGTGCATCCGGATCTGTAAGTGACAGCTGGCTTTCGCCGCTGGCAACCAGTTCGGCGAGCATCGCGTGGTGCAGTTCACGCCGTTTACGCATCCGCGTAAGCTTCGCCCCGAGCGTGGCTGCACGGCGAGCGGCGCCTTCTGCTTCGACCTCCGCGCGGTCGGCAAGATCAAGCCGTCTCAAATACTCCTCGATCCGCTTGTCTGCGAGCTTGATCCATCCGGCCAGCTTCTGCCGTGTGAAGTTGCGCTTACGGCTGTTCACCGCCTTGAGGCGCGTGCCGTCCACGGCAACCGGTCCCCCCGAACGGGTCAAGCTTGCGGCACAGCATTACGAAGGCGCGAAACAGCGGCTTGAATGCCGCCCGATTGGCACGGCGAAAACCGGCGATCGTGCGGAAGTCAGGACGCAAGCCGCCTAGCAACCAGATCACCTCAAGATTGCGCCCCGCTTCTGCCGCCAAGCATCGGCGTGGGCGGATCCTATTGAGATAGCCGTAAAGATAGAGCTTTAGCAGGTCAGCCGGGTGGTAGCCGGGCCAGCCCGTCGCCTTCGGGCGGGAGCGGTCAAAGCCCAGTTCACCCAGATCAAGATTGTCGACAAAGAATGCGACGAAACGCACTGGGTTGTCTGCCGCCACATAGTCATCAACCGAGGGTGGCAGCAGCATCTGGTCGCGCGAATGTCCTTCGATGTAGCCCATGCCCGATCATACCGGATACGAGACCTGACGGGAATCCATCACGCAGTTTTTCGGACAGTCTGATGTGTTTTCCGTCAAGGCAGTCAAAAAGTTGGCTATCGGCAGGCTCACGAATTGCGGGGCTTTCAGCCGCCTGTCAAAGCCGTAACCTGTCATAAGGCCGAAAGAATTGGAACCGGCGTGGTTGCCGCTCAGGCGGCGAGCGGTTCCACATTCGCGCTGGTGGGCGAACCGGTCAGCACGAGATCGGGTGGCGTCATGATCGCGGCCGCGAAGGCGAAATCATTCTTGGAACCCTTCTTCACCTTGTAGAGCGCCACGTCCGTGACCGCCAGCAGTTCATTGGATTCATGCGGGCCGGGAGCGTGGGCCGCGCCGATGCCGATCGACACGCCAATGTGCACATTGTGATTGGACACGCTGAACGGCTCCGACAGGCCCGCGATCAATCGCTGAGCATAATCGGACAAGCCTTCCCGGTCATGGCGATCCGTGACCACGATCACAAACTCGTCTCCGCCGAGGCGGGCGAGGTAGTCCGTGCGACGGGACAGACCGCGCAGCCGGTCGGCGACCTCGCGCAGCACCGCATCGCCGGCCGGATGGCCGAAATCGTCATTGACCGCCTTGAACCCGTCGAGGTCGAGCATGAGCAGCGAAACGCTGCCCTTGTTACGGCGGAGGGCGTTGAGCGCGCGGTCGAGTTCCTCCTCGAAGCCCATCCGATTGGCAAGTCCCGTCAGCGAGTCGCGGCGGACGAGACCGGCCAACTCGTTCTCCGCGACCAACCGGCCAAGAATCGTGCGCGCGCCGTGCCGACAGGCCTCAGTATAGGTATAGAGATAGAGTACCGCGAAGATTGCGAATATGATCGAGAACTGGTCTTTCCAAACGAGCGCGCAGATGGTCAGCGTGCTCAAGATGATCGTGCCCGAAGCGAGCGGAATCCACAGGCGGCAGGTCACACGCGTGGTCGATTGCCCGCCACAGATGCCGATCGCGACCCCGGACGATAAAAGCTGGACGCCACTATCACCGTGCAGAAACGCAGTGAGCATGATGGCTGCGAGAACGAAGGCCATGACGATCGAGAAGGCGCCGTAAACGTGCTCCCAGAAGATTGCCTCCCCCGGTGAGGCTGGGGCGTCACTGTTCTTGCGCCGGTAGGCAAAAACGATGCTGAGTCGAACGATCGCCACCACCGCCGCGGCGGCGATAAGACCAACGGTCCAGGCCGAGTGGGTGCGCCACCAAACAGCGCTTGCAAGCAACACGGTGCCCGTCGTCGATGACGCGACCTGCGGCATCGCCGAGTAGAGGATATGGACCAGCCGTGAACGTATTTCCGGAGCTACCTGCATCACCATCCAATACTTACGATGTCAGAGTAGCCTTGCCATCTTACCATCTCATTTACCGCAGCGTATTTGGGTCCAATTGCCTGATCGCCCGGTGTAAGATCAAGTTCTGGCCGATCCGAAAAAAGTGAACCGCACCGGGTCTGCCGGAGGCGTTGGGTTGTGAGTCACGCGCCATATCGATGTTGTCCGCGGCAGCATAATATTGATCGTGTCCCGCGGGATGGTGTAAGTGCCTGACTCGGAAGTTCCTCAACCGTAGCAATACCTTGCAGTTCTGCGGGTGAGCATGCGGATGGAGGCGATGGTGGCCCATGCCGTTGACGATGCGATGGTGGCTTCCCAGTCTTTGGCGAGGCGGCGGCATCGGCCAAGCCAAGCGAAGGTGCGTTCGACGACCCATCGCCGAGGGAGAACCTGGAAGCCCTTTGCCTTGTCAGAGCGCTTGATGATCTCGATCGTCCAGGTTCCCGATCCAAGGAGGCCTGCACGGAGCTTGTCGCCGGCATAGCCTCCATCCGCAAAGACATGGCGTAGCCACGGGAAACGTTTGCGCACGGCCTTGAGGACATCGACGGCACCATCGCGGTCCTGAATATCGGCGGTGTGGACGAGGATGAATATGAGAAAGCCGCAAGTGTTCGTCAGGATGTGGCGCTTGCGGCCCTTGATCTTCTTGCCCGCGTCATACCCGCAAGGGCCGCCGCTTTCGGTGGTTTTCACTGATTGGCTGTCGATCACACCGGCACTCGGCGAGGCGTCGCGCCCTTCGATCTCGCGCAGGTTCATTACCAGCACCGTGTTCATGGCTTCGAGCAAACCGGTGTTGCGCCAAGCGTAGAAATAGCGCTGCACAGTCGAGACCGGCGGAAAGCATTTGGGCAGAAGCCGCCAAGCGCAGCCGCTGGCTGCTATGTAAAGCAAGGCATTCACTACTTCGCGCATATCTGTCGTCCGACGACGACCTCCGCGCTTGGCTGGCGGGATGAACGGTGCCGCCAATTCCCACTCCCGGTCCGTCATATCGCTGGAATAGCGCAATCCTTTCCGGCTATGCTCCTGCCGGGCAATACCAGTCCATGTCATTGATCACTCCATCTCTCGCAGGACGGCGTGAATCATAAATGGCTGGTATTGCTCAACAACTTTCGGGGCGGGCTCTAACAGAGGGTGGCCTCGGTAGAGGATCGGACTGGATCAGGCTGCCACGCCGGGCAAACTGATGAGGGGGTTTTCGCTGACGGTGGCGAGATTTTTAAGTGTCAAATATCGGCGAGCGACCGCCCATTCGTCCTGCTGTTCGAGCATGAGGGCTCCGACAAGGCGTACGATGGCCGCGTCATGGGAAAGATGCCGACAACGTCGGACCTTCGTTTGATTTCTCCGTTGAGACGTTCGAGGGGATTTGTAAACGGTATGAGGATGTCGGTGCCGAAGTTTCTGCTGTGACTCACGGGTTGTGGCGTATGCTGCAACCATCCGGGACAGAGGCACCGGAAGCACGAATGTGCGGGCAGGCCGATGTATAGCACGAGCTGTGAGCTCGCGTTTGTAGCTGGCCGCCTCTGCAACTCACCCGGTTGCGCTGCGAGCGCGGATCCGTAGTTGTCGTGTCGCCCGCCGCTCCCGTCACTTTGGCTGACAGGAGGCGTTTATGCGGCGCGTCATGGGCATTGATATCCACTTTCGATCCGACCCGGCAAGAACGAGGCTAGTCTCGCGTGATTCATGCCGCCTTCAACGTTTCTTTTTGGGAACCACACTGACTTTACCGCTTCCTTCGACGCTCGCCGCCGCGACATCTTCCGGACGCTCCACCTGTTCGAGCCGAATGGCTTCCAGCATGTCTTCCCGGCTTAGCTCGGCGCGCCGCAAAGCCTGTTCATCAACCTTGCCGTCCTCAATGATTTTGATAGGCCTTGCCTTCACCAACCACGACAACAAACCCCAACGTAAGGCTGCATGCCCTAACAGCCGATGCAGGATGACCAGAACCAGTGTCGCACCTAGCGCAGGAAAGAAGGCGGCCTTTCCTGTCATGACCCGGCTGATGTTCGAACATGCGATCAGCGCGACGACAATATCGAGCGGAGCATACTGAGCGAAGGTTCTTCGGCCGGCGATGCGTATGCAAAGAATGCCAAAGGTAAACAGTACGACCGCGCGTGCACCCAACTGCAGGGCAGTTGCGTTATCATCCGGGCCAATGATTAAGCGAAAGGTTTCCATGATGGAATAACGAGCGATTTTTCGGCTTGTTTCGCCCTGGGTTCAAACGGAATTTGGATGGCGGCTTATACGATGCGCGAATTTCTCCCGGTCACGTCCTGATGTGATCTTTCCTGTCGTGACCGCCGTTGCAGAATCCGGGAAGCGATCACGGACCCTTCGGGCCGATCGGTTCGGGTAGGATTTTGGGAACGCTGGAGTTCGCCGGGCTTTCACTAAGTCTTGAGAGGAAGGCATCAGTGATGGCGCGCAAAAATATCACGAAAAAGGATCCTGCCGAGCAAGCTCTCATCCGATATCGCGCCAAGCGCGACTTCAACCGGACGGCCGAACCGCAAGGCGCCAGTGAACCCGCGGTCGGTAACGGCTTTGTCGTCCAAAAGCACGCGGCGACGCGTTTACACTACGATTTCCGCCTTGAGCTCGATGGGGTTCTTGTCAGCTGGGCTGTTACCCGCGGCCCCAGCCTCAATCCGGATGACAAACGATTGGCGGTGCGCACGGAAGACCATCCGCTGGACTATGCCCGCTTCGAAGGAACGATACCGAAGGGGGAATATGGGGGCGGAACGGTCATGCTTTGGGACAATGGCACTTGGGAACCAATTCCTGGCAAAGATCCCCGCAAGACCCTCCCGGAAGGCCACCTGCACTTCATCCTGCACGGACGCCGCATGCAGGGCGAATGGATTCTGTTTCGGATGAAGCCGAGAGGCCGCCAGAAAGGCGAGAACTGGATATTGCGCAAGGTGGACGATGCCTTCGCTGCGGGCTCCGACGATTTGGTCGGAGGCTATCTCACCAGCATCGATACGGACCGAACCATGGAAGAGATCGCGGCCGGGAAGCCGGTAGGAAAAAAGGCCGCCTCGCGAGATCCGCAAACAGCAAGTGCTGCCAGGAAGACCGCGAAAGCTCGCGCAAAAAGTACGCAGGGAAACTTGCCACCTTTTCAGCCCGTCCAGCTAGCGACCTTGGTCGATCATGTTCCTGCCGGCGAACAATGGCTTCATGAACTCAAATACGATGGCTACCGCTCTCTCCTCGCCATCGGGGGGAGAAGCGCGTGCCTACACCCGCTCGGGCCTTGACTAGTGGGATCGTTTCGCGGGGCTGCTCGCGGCAGCGGCTGCCCTCAAGGTAGACAGCGCACTGATCGATGGTGAAGCTGTCGTCACAATGCTGGATGGTCGGACCAGCTTCCAGGCGCTGCAGGCGGCACTGAAGGGAGAACCCGACAAGATCGATTATTTTGCGTTCGATCTTCTTGAGCTCGATGGCGAGGATCTCACGCGTCTTCCCCTGATCCAGCGTAAGGAAAAACTGGCGGGCATCTTGACTGGTTCCCAAGGGCCTCTCCGGTACTCGGATCACATCCTTGGCAAAGGCGAGCAGTTGTTCGACAGCTTCTGCGCAGCCGGGCTGGAGGGGTCATCTCCAAGCGCACCGACGCTCGTTATAGCGGTTCGCGTAGCGGGTCATGGGTGAAGACCAAGTGCATCCGCCGTCAGGAGTTCGTGATCGTGGGCTGGACCCCTTCCGACAAACAGCGCGGGTTCCGCTCGCTGCTCCTGGGTGTCAACGAGGATGGAAAGCTACGCTACGCCGGAAAAGTGGGGACGCTTGCGGACTATTATGAAGCAGTCGCCCCAATAATGTTACTCTGGGCTGGTAGCCGACCTATCAGCCTCGTGCGTTGTCCGCAGGGCCGCGCGAAAAAATGCTTCTTCCAGAAGGATGATGCCGCAAGCTTCGGTGATGAAGTCAAACATGTCGCCATCCAGGAGAAAGACGGACATAGTGAACCCTACCTGTTCGTCAACACCCCTGCCGGTCTCATGACCTGTGTCCAGATGGGAACGATCGAATTCCATGGCTGGGGCGCGCGGATCGAGCATATCGAGAAAGCTGACAGACTGGTTTTCGATCTGGATCCGGATGAGGGACTGGAATTCAGGGACGTCGTTTCGGCAGCCTTGCATATTCAGGAGGTGCTCGCGCAAATAGGATTGACGACGTTTCCCATGGTAACCGGCGGCAAGGGCGTACACGTGATCGCGCCGCTCACCCCCTCGGCTGAATGGCCCGAGGTAAAAGACTTCGCCCACCGTCTCGCGATGGCGCTTGCACAATCCGAGCCCGAGCGTTTCACGGCTGCGCTTTCCAAGGCCAAACGAACTGGCAGGATTTTATCGATTATTTGCGAAACCAGCGCGGCGCCACCGCGGTTATGCCGTACAGCGTGCGGTCCCGTGAGTTTGCGCCGATTGCCGTCCCGCTGACGTGGGAAGAGCTACGCGATCTCGACAAGCCTTCGCACTGGCATATCGGCGATGCTGCGCAAATCGCTAAGCGCGCTGCCTCGAAAGACCTCGCCCATTGGGGTAGGGCGGACCAGATTCTTCCAGACCTTTAAACTTGGCGGGTCAAGAGATCCGACCCGGGTGCGCGGTTTCCCTTCTCCTTATCAGGGGCGAGCAGGGCGAAATCATCCCGCAACAGAGAAGCCACCTCAAGGCCTACAAAGACGAAAAGAGTGGGACGACTCACGCCATCGCACGAATCTGGGCAACGAACCGGGCAGGCAGGCGCTCGCCGATCGCGCGCTGGCACCTTTTCCGGAGCAACACGCACGCGCCAGCGCGTCGGAATCGCTCGAATGAGTAGACAAGTCATTCCCGAAGGGCGCGCGCCGTCAATAGGTTGAAGGAGGATCACTCGCCGGAAAGCTCTCATCAATAGCTTCGTCGGTCTTGCTCCATTTCGTCGGCGGCGACGCCATATTTTCAGGCCCGGCGTCACGAACATCCGGGCAACCTGGGCCCGCTGAGGTCGCTTCCGTTTTGGCGCTCTTGATATACGCGTACAGGCCGTAGCCGAGCGCGCCCGCAGCTGCCAATCGTATCAATCCCATGTCAAATCTCCTTTCGGACGTCCGGAGGTAACGTGCGATCTCCTCTGGCGTTTCCACGGTGCCCACAGAGTGAGCGATAAACTCGTAGCATCACCCTTGGGCGATGCGGCGCGCGTAGCATCGGGCTATACAATCTGTGCGCGCCCGTGGTTGGCGTGCGCGATAGCCGGCGAGTAACCTTTTCGGGCCTTGGCGACCAACGGCTGAATCTTAGAGCCTGACAAATTCCTTCGCAAATCCCGCCGCTATTTTTGCCGCCGAAATTGACGAAAAAGCTGGAGGCATTCTTGCAATTTTCAGTGCTGACGGCTATGCCACTCTCACTTGCGGCGGCTTATGGCCTGTCCGCTTCCCGCGAGGGAACTAAACGCCAAGGTCGCCTCAAAAGGGCGGCCTTTGGTTTTTTCATGGCTTCGGCAACCAATCAAGCACCAGCGCCAGCATCTCGTTGAACTCCGCTTCGGGCATGCGCATTATGCCTCCCTTGTCCGGCAGAAGGCGACTGACCGCCACACAGTTCCGTTTTTATCGCAAATCGCGTGAGCGGCCCACCCGTCGATGGTTGTTTGCAACGGGAATGCCCACTTGTTTCCCGTCTGTGCCTGTGTCGAACAAGGAACGACAGTCACCGCACCATGCAAGGTGTTGCGATAGGAAAGCACAATGACGGGCCGTCGCTTCCAGAACTCGGGCAAGTGGGCGTCCTGCGGAAAGTCGCACCAGTAGAATTGACGGATTTTGGGCGCACCAATGAGGCGAGGCGGGAATTTAGGCGGTATTTTGATGCTGCGCACTCATGATAGTAGCCCTGCCCGCGGGCCTGCAGAGGAGCAAGCGATCTGTATTCCTCGCAGTGGAGGCCGAAGGACGGTCTCCACTGCGTGATCGCGGCGAAGCTCAACTCCGAGGCTGTCCCGGAATCTACAGCAGGTAGGGGCTGATATCGTTTCCGCTGCCGATTGCCGCTGGTCGATGGAAGCGGAACCGGTATAAATCCGCAGATACATCCGCTGCAAGAGAGTATGATGGGCCAGTCAAAGGTCAAACCGCCAGGCGAACGGGTGATCCGCGCCCTGCTCGACAAATACGCATGCCCCGTGCCTTACCATGAGGTCAGGACGCGGCTTTTGGGCAGCATTGCGTGTCCGGCGCTCGACGTGATGCCGATGACGGTCATCGCTGGCCTGTGGGGAGGGACATTGCCCGAGTTCGAGAGCCTGGAGGATGCCAACGCGGTGCTGGGCGCCCTGGCGATGGGATTATGGAACGAACTGGCCGACCATCAGGATCCCCGCAAACCCTTCCGGGCGGTTCGTGTCCCCCTCGAACCGAACAGTATTAACCTGGGCAATATGGGAAGCGTCCGCGTGCAGGAAATCGAGGGCTTCGTCGACGGCCTGTTCAATGGCGAAGAAGAAGCAGGCCTGCCCGAGCGGGCTCATGAAGCAGTGACCCATCTCGGTGAAATCAGAGCGATGATGGGAGCAGTGGCGGATCTCATTGCACGGACCCAGGGCGAACCCGAGGATCGCGCCCAGATCAAGGAAACGATCAAGCACTTGCGCGTGATGACCGAGATCATGGAGACCGAAATTCACGCCGCGGTTGTTTCATGCACCGCTGCAAGGGTTCAGGGCCTTCCGGGCCTTGCCATGCCGTGGGAGACACGGCATTGACCTTCGACGAGGACGCAGAACAGCGGCTCCGCGAGAAACTGCGCAAGATCGAGGCCCTGTTTGCAGGCGCGGCGACCGCGGGGGAAAAAGCCGCCGCCGGCGCTGCTGCCGATCGTATCCGGCGGCAATTCACCGAGACCAGCGAGCGCGAGACGTCGGAGGAGTTCAAGTTCTCCATCCCCGATCCCTGGTCACGACAATTGTTCACTGCGCTGTGCCGCCGTTATGGGCTCAGACCATTCCGCTATTCGCGCATGCATCGCCAGACGGTGATCGTCCTCGCGCCGGCCAGTTTCATCAACCGGGTGCTATGGCCCGAATTCGACGAACTCAGCGAGGCGCTTTCCGCCCACCTGCTCGAGATTACCAATCGGATCATTCGGGAGGAAGTCTACGCGTCTACCGGGGAGGCCGAGGAAGTTCCCGAGCCCGCGCGCTTGCGGTAGCGCGGCGGGATTGCCGATTGCTTGTGGCGTCATTCCGCCCTCAGCCGGAACCGACTCCATACTCAACCTTCATCCCCCTTGCATGAGGGCTGAGCGGGGAAGGGCCGTTGTAATGGGGGTAGGCAGGATTCAATCAAGACGGTCCAGCATACTGGTAAGCAATGGCCGAAGGCGGCGAATTTCTTCCCGATGTGTGTTCGAAAGCTTTGCCAGGATGTCCAGGGCATGGGGCGTCAGGCGCAATTGGGCCCGCCTCCTGTCAGCCCCGCTTGCGTGACGCGTGACGAGGGCCTGTTTTTCCAACCGGTCGATCAGCCCTGTCGCGCTATGCGGCTTGAGAAAGAGGCGGCGCGCAACGAACCCGACGGTGGCATCATCCGCCGGCGCAGCCCGCAAAGCCAACAGCGCCTGATGCTGCTGAGGGGTCAGCCCCATCTGGCTCGCGTTCTCGTCGCTGAAGGCCTGGAACTGGCGCAGGGCGTATCGGAATTCCGCCAGAGCGGCATAGTCCTGGTCATTCAATTGACCTGTTCGAATTTCCATGATGCCTTCCGGTTGATATATATCGTCATGCGACATACTTGCGCTTCGCAATATCACCAAAGAGGGATTTTTCATGATTCGGGAAGCCTCTGTCTCGGCCGATCGTACTGTACTGGGCGATCACAGCGCGGATCGCCGCATGGTCATGTTGGCAGCCATGGCAGTCGTCGTGGGAAGTGGCGGCGCGGTAGGCGCATGGGCGCTTCTCAAGCTTATTGCGCTGGCCACCAACATATTCTGGTATGGGCGGCCATCGTTTGCCGAAGTCGATATCGCGGACGACGCCATTGGCGTTGCTGTCTTGCTCATTCCTCTGGCCGGTAGCCTGATCGTAGGCTTGATGGCACGCTATGGCTCAGAGAAGATACGCGGGCACGGGATACCCGAGGCAATCGAGACCATTCTGTTTGGAGAAAGCCGGCTCTCCCTGAAAGTAGCGATCCTCAAGCCCGTTTCGTCTGCGATTTCAATCGGCAGCGGCGGTCCTTTCGGTGCGGAAGGTCCCATCATCATGACGGGGGGCGCCATTGGTTCGCTCTTCGCACAGTGCTTTCATCTCAGCGCGGCGGAGCGCAAGGCCCTACTTGTGGCCGGTGCCGCGGCCGGTATGACCGCAATTTTTGGCACGCCGCTTGCGGCAATATTGCTGGCGATCGAGGTGCTGCTGTTCGAGTGGAAGCCCCGCAGTTTCGTGCCCGTTGTCCTGGCCGTCCTCGTGTCCTTTGCATGGCGGCCATGGCTGATCGGTAGCGGCCCCATGTTTGCGGCCGATTTAGCCGTACCCCATGGGCTATGGCCGCTTGGCGCAGCGCTGGGACTGGGCCTGTTGCTCGGACTGGAGGCCACGGTGCTGTCGAAGGCCCTATACCGGATGGAAGATGGTTTCCACCGATTGCCCATGCACTGGATGTGGTGGCCCGCACTCGGATCGATAGTGGTGGGAATAGGAGGCTTGATCGACCCTCGCGTGCTGGGCGCAGGCTACGGC
>Ga0308159_1000670_pt1 | contig 69542 bp, 59 predicted proteins | sample PhyCR1_FD_201040 | JGI IMG/M metagenome (GOLD analysis project Ga0308159, IMG submission 201040) | Phyllosphere microbial communities from UC Gill Tract Community Farm, Albany, California, United States - DLSLC.R1 | ecosystem: Host-associated > Plants > Phyllosphere > Unclassified | place: USA...
CGCGACCTGCAGGTGGCGCCGTACCGGGAGATCGGCGTCGGCATCTGCCACGCAGCGGGGGCGGTGCCGCTGGCACTGTGCCTGAAATCCGGCAAGCTGGGCGCCGTCGACATGTTCCAGCGCACTTTCGAGGAAATGGAGACCTCCCTATGAGCCACGAGCAAGCAGAGACCCTGGCCTGGCTGTATGGCGAGCTGGCGCGGCTGAACCTGAACTACGGCAGCACCGGCAATGTCAGCTGCCGCCAGGGCGACCACCTGCTGATCAGCCCGACCGGCGCCACGGCGGCGTCCCTGCGGCCGGAGCAGATGGTGCGGGTGAGGCTGGGTGGCCGGCCGGAGGCCGGGACTTTGCCTTCCAGCGAATGGGCCATGCATGCCGCCGTGTATGAAAGCTGCCCGGATGCCGAGTGGGTGGTGCATACCCATGCCGATGCCTCCACTGCCCTGGCCTGCCTGGGCGAGCCTCTGCCGGCCTTCCATTACATCGTGCTGGGCTTCGGCGGGCATGAAGTGCCCTGCGCCCCCTACGCCACCTTCGGTACCCCGGCGCTGGCGGATTCCGTGCGGCGGACGCTGCCCGGCTACAAGGCCTGCCTGCTGGAGAACCATGGCATGATCTGCCACGGCCGGGACGCGGCCGGCGCGCTGGCCGCCGCCGTGCGGCTGGAGACGCTGGCGCGGCAATACATGCTGGCCCGCGCCGCCGGCCGTCCCCGCCTGCTGACGGAGCCGGAGATCGCCGATGCCCGGCTGCGCTACCGCAGCTACGGCCAGCCGGTTTCGGCCTGAGCCGGCGCAGCGGGGCGGACACGCAGGCCTGAAGAGGTGGCGGGCCGCATTCGGGCCGCCGCCGCGCGTGGTCCAGCGTTAGGCCTGAACCACACCAGTGTTCAGGAGGCTGAGACATGGCCATCACGCAGGACAATTCAGGGCCGATGCCGGTGCCGGGCACTCGCATCGTCATCACCGGCGCTTCCAGCGGCATCGGCGCGGCGACGGCGCTGGCCTTCGCCCGGCAGGGCTGCCGCCTGGTGCTCGGCGCTCGTGGCGAGGAAGGGCTGGAGGATATCGCCCGCCGCTGCCGGGAGGCGGGCGGCATGGCGGAGGCCCGGCCGGTCGACGTGACCGATGCCGCCGCCGTCGCCAGCTTCGCCGCCGAGGCGCGTAGCATCCTGGGTGGGATCGATGTGTGGTTCAGCAATGTCGGCATCGGCGTTGTCGGCAAGTATCAGGACGTGCCGATGGCGGACCACCGCCGCGTCATCGAGGCCAACCTGATCGGCCACATGAACGACGCGCATGCGGTGCTGCCGATCTTCCTGGAACAGGACCATGGCACCTGGATCAACATGATCTCGATCGGCGGCTTCTTCGCCTCGCCCTATGCCGCCGCCTACGCCGCCAGCAAGTTCGGCCTGCGCGGCTTCAGCGAGGCGTTGCGGGCGGAGGTTTCCCGCCATCCCCGCATCCATGTCTGCGACGTCTACCCCACCTTCGTCGATACGCCCGCCATCGGCCATGCCGGCAACTATACTGGTGCCAGGCTGAGCTTCCCGCCCGGGTCGCTGGCGCCGGAGACGGTGGCGCAGGCGGTGGTGGCGCTGTCGGCGCGGCCGCGCAACACCACGGCGGTCGGTGCACCGGCCATGGCCTTCAGGCTCGGCCAGTTCGCCGTGCCCAATCTCAGCGCTTCGCTGATGAACCGCTTCATGGACTGGTGGTCCACCCGCGCCGAGCGTGGCGACGACACGACGGGGTCGCTCTACGCCCCACCCGCCGGCATCAGCGGCGTCGAAGGCGGGAACCGCCGGCAGGGCCAGACGACCGCGGTGACCAAGATGGCGGTGGCGGCGGGCGGTCTCGTCCTCGCCGTGATGATGCTGCACCGGCGGCGCTGACCGGGGCCACCCTGGATCGTTCAGTCGGCACCCGGCTGCGCGGCCAGGCCGTGCGCCAGGGTGGGTTCCGCGTGCGCCTTGGCCGCTGCCGGGCGCGCGCGGAACCAGATGACATAGAGCGCCAGCAGCACCACCATGGTCATCGCGGCGGCAGCTGGCATCGGCACCGTCTATCTCTGCGCCACGCCGGACAAGACGCCCTACTACGCGAAGCGCGGTTGGCGGGTGGTCGAGCAGGAGGTTGCCGGCATGGATATCCTGTGCAGGTCTTCAACTTCGGCCCCACCCCATACCTAAGGCTGGGTTGGCTTCGGGTGGTGGGGATACCTAGGGTGGCGGCATCGCTTGGGAACGGGGAGATGGCGCGATGGCGACAAGCAAGCATGTCCGGTCACTGGTCGGCGGCCATTTCGAGTTCCAGGGCGAGCTTGGCTCCATCGCGCGGCTGGATGCCGATGAACTGCCGATCCTGAAGCGGCTGTCGATCAAGCGGCTGCTGCTGGCCGAAGGCGCGATCCGCGAGCCGCACTGGCACGCCAACGCGACCGAGCTGGGCTACTGCGTCGCCGGCCAGGCGCTGGTCAGCGTGCTCGGCAACGGCAGCGCCTTTTCCTCCTTCCTGGTCGGGCCTGGGCAGATGTTCCATGTGCCGTCCGGCGCGGTACACCATATCGAGAATATCGGCGCCGGGACGGCTGAGTTCATCATCGCCTTCCGGCATGAGAGGCCGGAGGATTTCTCCATGCGCGCGGCGTTCGGGGCGATGACGGACGCGGTGCTCGGCAACACCTACGATCTTCCTGGCGCCGCTTTCACGGCGATCCCGCGCAGCACGGCCAGCGCCTTCATCGTCGCGCGGCAGGGGCCCGCCACGGTGCCGGCAGTGGCCGCCTTCAACAGCCCGCATCAATTCGACATCGAGGCACAGCACCCGCTGCTGGCCTCGGCAGCTGGCACGGCGCGCTTTGCCCGGGACCAGTTCTGGCCGGCCCTGCGCGATATCTCGATGTACTCGCTGCGGATCACGGAGAAGGGCATGCGGGAGCCGCACTGGCACCCGGAGACTGCCGAGATGGGTTATGTCCTGAGCGGCCGCGCGCGGATGACGGTGCTGGACCCCGATGGCAGCACGGATACTTATGTGCTGCAGCCGGGCGATGTCTATTTCATCCCGCGCGCCTACCCGCACCATATCGAGCAACTGGGCGAGGACGAGGTCCATTTCCTCATCTTCTTCGACCGACCGACGCCGGGCGATATCGGCTACCGCGCGACTGCTTCCGCGTTCTCCCGCAGCGTGCTGGCGGCAACGCTGGGGGTGACGGAGGCGGCGCTGCCGCAATTGCCCTTCACGCCGTCCGACCCGCTGGTGGTCGGCCGGGTGAATCCGCGCGACGCCTGACCAAAGCGCGGCGGCCTCAGCCGGGTGTTGCCGCCGACCCCGCCAGCAGGCCGCCATCGATCGTCACTTCCGTCCCCGTCATGTAGCCGGCTTCGTCCGAGGCCAGCATGGCGGCGACCGCGGCCACTTCCTCCGGCAGGCCGAAGCGGCGCAACGGCGTATCGGCGACCAGCGCCGCCATGCGGTCCTCCCTGCCGGGGTCCTGCCCCAGCATCGGCTCCCAGATCGGCGTCAGGATGGCGGCGGGGTGGATCGAGTTGCAGCGGATCGCCCATCCCTGCTGGGCGCAGTACAGCGCGACCGTCTTGCTGTGGTTGCGAATGGCTGCCTTGGAGGATGCGTAGGCGGCGGCAGCGGGAATGCCAACCAAGCCGGAGCGCGAGGAGATGTTGATGATCGACCCCTTGCCCCGCGCCTTCATCGCCCCGATGGCGTAGCGGCAGCCCAGGAAAGTGCCGTCAAGATTGACGCGGTGAACCGCGTGCCAGTCTTCCAGGCTGGCATGTTCCGGGTCATGCGGCACCGGCCCGTTCTCGAACCCCGTGATGCCGGCATTGTTGACGACGACATCGGCGGCGGGAACCAGCGCGGCCAACCGCAGCCAGTCGGCCTCATCGCCGACATCCAGCCGGATGAAGCGCGCGCCGATCTCGGCCGCCGTTGCCGTGCCGGCGGCCTCGTCCACATCGGTCACGATGACCGCCGCACCTTCCTGCCGGAAGCGGATGGCGATGGCGCGGCCGATGCCGCGTGCGGCGCCGGTGATGACGCATAGCTTCTCGTTCAACCGCTGCATGGGAACCCCGCAGGCAAAATGTGGTGGGCAGGGCAGAGGATCACCGAACCCTCCGCCCGCGACTTAGCCCGCCGTGATCAGTTCCTGGATGCGGCTGGCCAGCGCCTCCATGGCGAAAGGCTTGGTCACGACGTGCATGCCAGGCTCAAGGTGCCCGTTGCCTACTACGGCGTTCTCGGCATAGCCGGTGATGAACAGCACCTTCAGGCCGGGGCGGCTGACCCTGGCCATATCCGCCATCTGCCGGCCGCTCATGCCGCCGGGCAGGCCCACATCGGTCACCAGCAGGTCCACCCGCGCATCGGAGCGCAGCACGGCGAGGCCGGAGGCGCCGTCCGCCGCCTCGATCGCCGCGTAGCCCAGCTCCTCCAGGATCTCCATGACCAGCATGCGGACCGTCGGCTCATCGTCGACGACCAGCACCGTCTCGCCCGCCCGCGCGCGTGGCGCACTGGCAAGCTCGGGCTCAGCATCGGGCTCGTCTGCCTCACCCAGGTGGCGGGGCAGGTAGATACGCATCGTCGTGCCCTGGCCTGGCTCGGAATAGATGCGGACCTGGCCGCCCGATTGCCGAGCGAAGCCGTAGATCATGGACAGGCCGAGACCGGTGCCCTGGCCGAGCGGCTTGGTGGTGAAGAACGGCTCGAACGCCTTGACGACGATCTCGGGCGCCATGCCGGTGCCAGTGTCGGTCACGCTGATCGCCACATACTGGCCCGCGGCCATGTCGCGTTCCCGCGCCGCGCGGACATCCACCCAGGTATTCGTCGTCTCGATGGTGAGGCGCCCGCCATCCGGCATCGCGTCCCGGGCATTGATGCAAAGGTTGAGCATCGCGTTCTCAAGCTGGTTGGGGTCAACCAGCGTCGGCCACAGCCCGGCGGCGGCGACCACCTCCACCTCGATCGCAGGGCCCACGGTCCGCCGCACCAGCTCCTCCATCCCGGCAACCAGGCGGTTGGCGTCGGTCGGCCGGGGATCGAGCGTCTGCTGGCGGGAGAAGGCGAGCAGGCGGTGCGTCAGCGCCGCCGCGCGCTTGGCCGAGCCCTGCGCCGCCAGCACGTAGCGGTCCACGTCGCCGTAGCGCCCCTGGGCAATGCGCGTCGCCAGCAGCTCCAGCGAGCCGGTGATGCCGGTCAGCAGGTTGTTGAAGTCGTGCGCCAGCCCGCCTGTCAGTTGCCCGACGGCCTCCATCTTCTGGCTCTGGCGCAACTGTTCCTCGGCCAGCATCAGGTCGGCCGTACGCTCGGCCACGCGTTGTTCCAGCGTCTCGTTCAGCGCACGCAGCGCCGCGGCGGCGCGGTCGCGCTCCGCCTCGACCGCGCGGCGTTCCTCGACATCGATGAGCACGCCAGGGAAGCTCAGCGGCGTGCCGTCCGGCGCTTGGTCGACGCGGCCATTCGCCTCGATCCAGTAGTAGTGCCCATCGGCGCGGCGCACGCGGTACTGGTGCGCGTACGCGCCGCCACGGGCGATCACCTCGCTGATCGCCTTGGCCAGCCCGGCCTTGTCGTCCGGGTGCACGGTCTCCACCACCTGTTGCAGGCTGAGGCCGGTGCGGCCCATGGCGGGGTCCAGGCCGAAGGCGCGGGCGAAGGCCTCGTCCACCGTGAACTGGTCGGTCGGCAGGTCCCACAGCCAGGTGCCGACGATGGCACCGGCCGCGAGCGCCAACTGCACGCGTTGCACATTCTCTCGTGCCAGCGCCTCGCTCGCGCGCAGATCGGCTTCCGCCTGCCGCCGCGCCGTGACGTCGCGGAACATGACCGAGACCTGCCGCCGGCCGGGGGGCTCGATGCGCGAGGCGGAGACGTCGATATGCCGCCCGGCGGCGATGAAGTGACGCTCGAACCGCACGGCCTGGCCGGTGCGCAGCACGTTGCCGTACACCTCCAGCCAGCCATCGGCTTCCGCCGGCGCGATGTCGCGCAATGTCTTGCCGACGATGTCCTTGATGCCGGTATGCCGCTCGTAGCCCGGGTTCGCCTCGACATGGACGTAGTCGCTGAGCGGGCCGTGCGGGCCGTCGATGAACTCGATGATGCAGAAGCCGTCATCGATGGCCTCGAACAAAGCGCGGTAGCGCTCCTCGCTCCGCGTCAGCGCATCCAGTGTCTGGCGTTGTTCGGTGATGTCGCGCACCACGCCGAAGACACGCAGGGTCCGCCCGCTTCCATCACGCTCGATCTCCGCGCGGCGGGAGAGCCAGCGTTGCGCGCCATCGCCGGCTCGGCAAATGCGATACTCGACGTCGGACGGCGCCCCTGCGGTCACGTTCATGGCCGTGCTGGAGACCCGGAAGGCGTCCTCCGGCAGGACCAGGCGCTCCACCTCCGCCGCCGGGATGCGGTCCCGCAAAGGCAGGCCATGTATGCGGCAGAACTCGGCGGTGACTTTCAGCACGTTGTCCTGCACGTCGAGCGAGAACACGCCCACGCCGCCGGCAACCTGCGCGCGCTGCAGGGCGGCCTCGGCCTCGCGCAGCGCCTGCTTGGCCTGGTACTCCGCCGTGCGGTCCCGCAGCATGCGCAGGTAGCCGACATGGGCGCCGCGTTCGTCCCGCAGCGCCATCATCTCGTCCGACGCCCAGAAGCGGGAGCCGTCCTTGCGCTGGTGCCAGCGCTCGTCATTCGCCCGGTCCCGCTGCAGCGCCTGCAGCATCTCCGCCTCGGGCACCCCGGCCTGCCGGTCGTCCGGCGTGAAGAACCCGTGCGCGGGCTGGCCGAGCATCTCAGCTTCCGACCAGCCGAGGATGTTCTCCGCCCCGCTGTTCCAGCCGGTGACGCGGCCGTCCAGGTCGGTGGAGATGATGGCGAGCCCGACGGCGCTGTTGAGCGTCTGGCGGCGGAGGGAGTCGGCGCGGTCCCGCTCGGCCAGGGCGCGGCGGAGGGCGATCTGGCTGCTGGCCTGGGCGGCGAGCGCCTTCAGCGCGGAGCGCTGGCGTTCGCTCAGCCCTTCGCGCGGCTGGGTGTCGATCACGCAGAGCGCGCCGACCGGCAGCCCCTCCGACATCAGCGGCACGCCGGCATAAAAGCGGATGCCCGGGCCGCCGGTGACCAGGGGGTTGTCGGCGAAGCGCGGGTCCTTGCTGGCATCCGGCACTTCCAGCCCCTCGGCCGCCAGCATCGCGGTCGGGCAGAAGGCGATGTCGCGCGGGATGTGGCGGGTGCCGAGGCCGATCTCGGCCTTGCCCCATTGCCGGTCCTCGGCGACGAGATGGACGCCGGCCATCGGCACGCCCACCAGGTCGGCGGCCAGGCGCACCAGGTCATCATAGGCCTGTTCCGGCTCGGTATCGAGCAGGCCGGTGCGATAGAGGGCGGCGAGGCGCTCCTCCTCCGTCCAGGTCGCCGGGGTGGCCTGCTCCGTCATGGCGGTCAGGCCTTCCGCGCGGCGACGGAGGCCATGGGCGGGGGAAGGACCAGCCGCGGGCAGGCGCGATCCGTGGTCGGATGACGGCGCGCGCAGGCCGGCCGCGCCCCGATAATGCGACACAGGCCAGGAGCGGGAAGGGCGGTCACGGCGGCGCGGGAGGGCATGGGGACGGCTTTAGCAGGGGAGGGGGCGGGGGCAAAATGCTTATACCCCCGGTCCGCCCCGCTTGCGGCGGCCACCGGAACCGTGCCCTGCCAAGCCCTGGCTAGGGCCGACCATCCGGCAAAGTATGCCGGGTAGCGCTATGCCTTACCGGACCTGCTCCACCCGGACGGAGACCGGGCCGGGCCGGTCGAAGACGGCGGCATCGCCGGTGATCCGGCCAAGGATGGAGATGCCGGGGTTGGGCACGCGGCCATCGTGGTAGTAGATGACGAAGTGATCGGGCCCCCAGAGGCCCAGCGTACCGGCGGAAAACTCATGCTGACGGGGCGCGGCGGCCAATGGCGCGGGCAGGTCGCCGGTCTTCTCCTGGCGGAGATGGTCGCGCATCTCGATCGTCAGAGGCAGCAGTCGCAGCAGCGAGCGGGCCGCTTCGTTGTCGGCCAGCTCCGCGGTCACCTGGCCCCAGGCGGAAGAGATGGTAATGCGGTCCTGCGCCATGGCCGGCACGGCCAGACCTTGCACGGCGAGCAGCGCCCCTAGCAAAAGCCTCATCGGTCTTGTCTCCTTCTGGCCGCTTTGCCGTCGAAAGCGAATGGTTGAGCTCCCGGCAAAGACCTCCCCGACCCCGATGCTGGCCGGGGAGGGACGTTGCCAGGGAGCGCACCGGTTCATCGCGCTCGAAGCCCTGGGTTGGGCAGCCGGCGCAACAGCCATCCAGTTGCCCGACAGGAGCTGAGCATACGGCATGCGGTGGTACCGCATGAGTTGGGGACACCTTCATGCGGTAATGAGCGTCGCTCATCGAAGGCAAGGTATTCTGACAGCAATCGGGCCGCTATGTTCCGGCAAGGCGCAGCAATGATGAGCGTGGCTCATCGCCGCATCCCGCCAATAGTCGCTATCGCCCGAGGGCCGCAGCGACTATCTGGACCGCATCACATCAGACAATTGTCCGGCCGCCTGCCTCACCTAAGGGGCGGGGCGTCCGCCATTCCGGCTCCGCGCCGCGAGGGCTGGCCAGATCCCCGCCACCACGAATGTGGCAGTGGATCGCTGCCCCACGGGCCAGCCGCAATTTCGAGGTCAACTAGACATGGCTGTAGAGGCTTCATCCTCGTTTACCGAGGCCGGCAGCCCGCCTGCTTCGTGGGGGGCGGTGTTCGCACTCTCCCTGGGCGCCTTCGCGCTGGTGGCATCCGAGTTCATGCCCGTCAGCCTGTTGACGCCGATTGCCGCAGAACTGCGTGTCACCGAGGGCCAGGCCGGGCAAGCCATCGCCGTATCCGGTGCCTTCGCCGTGCTGACAAGCCTGTTCATCGCCTCCTGGGCCGGGCGGCTCGACCGGAAAGTGCTGCTGCTGGCGTTGACCGGGTTGATGGTCGTCTCCGGAACCATCGTGGCAATCGCGCCGAACTATGTGACGTTCATGGTCGGGCGCGCGCTGATTGGCGTGGCCATCGGCGGCTTCTGGTCGATGTCCGCCGCGACCGCCATGCGGCTGGTGCCGGAGGAGCAGGTGCCGCGCGCCCTGGCCATCCTGAACGGCGGCAACGCCCTGGCCACCGTGGTCGCGGCGCCGCTGGGCAGCTTCCTGGGCGGACTGATCGGCTGGCGCGGCGCGTTCTTCTGCGTGGTGCCGGTCGCGCTGGTGGTGCTGGCATGGCAGGTGATGAGCCTGCCGTCGATGCAGGCCGGGAAGAAGGCATCCGGCTCGGTCTTCCGGCTGCTGCGCCGGCCGGTGGTGCTGCTGGGCATGGCGGCGGTGAGCCTGTTCTTCATGGGGCAGTTCGCGTTGTTCACCTATTTGCGGCCGTTCCTGGAAACGGTCGGGCATGTCAGCGTCCCCACGCTGTCAATGATGCTGCTGATCCTGGGCGTGGCCGGCTTCATCGGCACCGTGCTTATCGGCGGGCTTCTGAAGAATGGCCTGTACGCGACGCTGATCGTGATCCCGGTGCTGATGGCGGTCATCGCCGTGGCACTGGTGGCCTTCGGCGGCGGCGTGGTGGCGACGGCCATCCTGCTGGGGCTTTGGGGCTTGTTCGCCACCTCGGCGCCGGTCGGCTGGTGGACCTGGCTGGCGCGGACCCTGCCGGAGGAGGCCGAGGCCGGCGGCGGTCTGATGGTGGCGGTCGTGCAACTGGCGATCACGCTGGGCGCGGTCGTCGGTGGCCTGTTGTTCGACTTCAGCGGCTACCAGGCCACCTTCGGCGTCAGCGCCGCCCTGTTGCTGGTGGCGTCTTTCCTGGCCGTGCTGACGGCGCGCATCGGGCGCGCCGCCTGATCCTATGGCCTATAGGCCCAGTGGCCTGGCTTCGCGGATCAGGCTGATCAGCGCCTTTAGTCCCATCGGCACCTGACGGCGGCCGGAATAATAGATGTGGAAGCCTTCGCCCGGGCTTGCCCAGTCCTGCAAGACCAGCCGCAATTCGCCCGAAGCGATATAGGGCTGGAATACCGGCTCGGGCCCATAGAGCAGCCCGACGCCGGCCAGGACGAAGGCGTTGGCGGCACGGCTTTCATCGATCGTGACCGTGCCGGGCACATCGACCACGATCTGTTCCTCGCCCCGCTCGAACTCCCAGCGATAGATGCGGTCATCGCCCAGGCGGATGCGCAGGCAGCGGTGCTGGCGCAACTCGCCCGGATGAGCGGGCTCGCCGAAGCGGTCGAGATAGGCGGGCGCACCCGCTACAACCCAGCGGATATCGGGGGAGAGCCTTTGCGCCACCATGTCCTTGGGCACGGTGCCGCCATAGCGGATGCCGGCGTCGAAGCCTTCGTCGACGATGTCGACCATGCGGTTGGTGACGACGATATCCAGTTGCACTTCGGGGAAGCGATCGACAAACGACGCCAGCACCGGCGCCAGCAACATGGGCGCGGCATCGCCGACCACGTTCAGGCGGATACGCCCGGCCGGCGCGTCGCGGAACCGGTTGAGGTCCTCCGCCGCGCCGTGGATCGCCTCGAACGGCGCGCGGATGGAGACTTCCAGCGACTCACCAGCCGCCGTCAGCGTTACGCTGCGATTGGTCCGGTTGAGCAGCCTGACGCCCAGCCGGCTCTCCAGCCCCTTCAGCGAATGGCTCAGGGCGGACGCGCTGACGCCCAACTCCAGCCCGGCGCGGCGGAAATTGCGGTGCTTCGCGATGGCGAGGAAATAGGCGAAGTCGGTCAGGTCGGATCGGAGGAGCGGCATGGATCGATGATGTCCTTGCCCTCGGCGATCATCAAGCATCGCCGATGGGGCCGCGAGACTGAAGCCCAAGCGGAGGGGGAAGGGGCCATGACGGCCCCTTCCCCTGTCGGTCAGCTCACGGCCGGCAGGCGGTCGAGATACTTGTCCAGCGTCACGGGATAGTCGCGGATGCGCACGCCCGTCGCGTTGTACACGGCGTTGGCCACCGCGGCACCGACGCCGCAAAGCCCCAGCTCGCCGATGCCCTTCGCCTTCATCGGCGAGACCTTCTCATCCGCTTCGTCGAGGAAGATGACGTCCTGGTGCGGGATGTCGGCATGCACCGGAACTTCGTAGCCCGCCAGGTCATGGTTGACGAAGAAGCCCCGCCGGTGGTCGAGCGCCAGCTCCTCCATCAACGCGCCGCCGACACCCATGGTCATGGCGCCGATCACCTGGCTGCGCGCCGTCTGCGGGTTGAGGATGCGGCCGGCGGCACAGACCGCCAGCATGCGGCGCACCCGCGTCTCGCCGGTGAAGCTGTCCACCGCGACCTCGACGAAATGGGCGCCGAAGGTCGATTGCTGGTAGGTCTTGCTCAGATCCCCCCACTCGATCCTGTCCTCGGCCACGATCTCGCCGTCCCGCGCGCCATCCTGCAGCCTGGCGACCCGGTTGCCGGCGCGCACCTCGCCATCGGCGAACACCGCGTCCGACGCATTGAAGCCGAGGCGCTGGGCCACCTGTTCCCGCAGCTTCACGCAGGCCGCATAGACGCCGGATGTGGCGCTGTTGGCGCCGAACTGCCCGCCCGACCCCGCCGAGACCGGATAGGCGGAATCACCCAGCCTGACGGTCACCTGGTCCAGCCGCAGGCCCAGCATCTCCGCCGCCGTCTGCGCGATGATGGTGTAGCTGCCGGTGCCGATATCCGTCATGTCGGTCTCGACGATCAGCGTGCCATCGCCGCGCAGGCGGACACGGGCGCCGGAAGGCAGGTTCAGGTTGTTGCGGAACGCCGCGGCGACGCCCATCCCGACCAGCCAGCGGCCATCGCGGACACTGGCAGGGGTGGCGTTGCGCCGGTTCCACCCGAACCGCTTGGCGCCATCCCGCAGGCAGCGCACGAGCTGGCGGAGGGAGAACGGCCGGTCCGGGTGTTCCGGGTCCACCTGGGTGTCGTTGAGGACGCGGAATTCGACCGGATCGATGCGGAGCTTCTCGGCCATCTCGTCCATGGCGACTTCCAGCGCCATCAGCCCCGGTGCCTCGCCCGGCGCGCGCATGGCGTTGCCTTCCGGAAGGTCCATCACCGCAAGGCGGTTGCGCGTCATCCGGTTCGCGCCCGCGTACAGGAAGCGGCTCTGCACCACAGCCGGTTCCATCGAGCCGCCCGGCTGGTTGCCGTTCAGCGTCTCATGCGCGATCGCGGTGATCTTGCCATCGGGCGATGCGCCGATGCGGATGCGCTGGATGGTAGCTGGCCGGTGCGTCGTGTTGTTGGGCACCAGCGGGCGCGGCATGGCAACCTTCACGGGGCGCCGCGCCTCACGTGCACCCAGCGCCGCCAGTACCGCATCGGCGCGCAGGAACAGCTTGCCGCCAAAGCCACCGCCGATAAACGGCGAGACCAGGCGGATGTCTTCCTTCGGCATGCCGAGCGTGACGGCCAGGTCCGTTCGGGTCCAGTCGATCATCTGGTTGGAGGTCCAGACAGTTAGCTTGCCATCCTGCCACGCCGCCATCGAGGCATGCGGTTCCATCGCCGCGTGGCTCTGCGCGGGGGTGGTGTAGGTTGCGTCCAGCGTCACCGGCGCCGCCTGGAAGGCTGCGGCGAAGTCCCCGGTATCGGTATCCGGCTTGCCGCCAGCGCCGTCATTCTCGGGCACGATGGCGCGGGACTGCTCGGCCTTCAGGTCGAAGCGGCCTTCGCTTTCGGTGTAGTCCACCTTCACCAGGCTGGCCGCCGCGCGGGCCTGCTCGAACGTCTCGGCGACGACGAGGGCGATGGCCTGGTGGTAGTGGTCCACCTCCGGCCCGCCGAGCAGCTTCACGGTGTTGAACATGCCCTTGCCCAGCGTGCCGGCATTCTCCGCCGTCACGATGGCCACCACTCCCGGCGCGCGCCGCGCGGCCGACAGGTCCATCGCGCGAATGCGGCCCTTGGCGATGCCGGCGCCGACGATGGAGCCGTAAGCCGCGTTGTTGACGGCATCGTGGTGCTCATAGGCATAGGGCGCCATACCGGCGGTCTTCAGCGCGCCATCGATACGGTTATGCGCTTTGCCAACGACCTTCATCTGATCGATGGGGTTGGTGCCGGCCGGTGTCTCGAACTTCATGACGCCCTCGCTTCGTGGATGACGGATGCCAGGGCGCGCTCGGCCAGTGGCACCTTGAAGCCATTCTCGGGGGTGGGTCTGGCGCCGGAGAACAGGCGCTCGGCAACGGCCTTGGCACCGCGGGGCAGCTCCGCATCGGCTTCGTCGATCCGCCAAGGCTTGTGCGCCACGCCGCCAACGGCGACACGTCCGGTGCCGTCCGGCTGGATGACCGCGGCAACGGAGATCAGTGCGAAGGCGTAGGAGGCACGGTCCCGCACCTTGCGGTAGAAGTGCTGGCCATCCGTCGGGGCCGGCAGGGTAACGGCGGTGATCAGCTCGCCCGGTGCCAGCGTCGTCTCGATATGCGGCGTGGCTTCGGGCAGGCGGTGGAATTCCGCCATCGGGATGCTGCGCGCCTGGCCCTGCGCGTTCACGGTTTCCACCGTGGCGTCGAGCACGCGCATCGCGACCGCCATGTCGGATGGATGCGTGGCGATGCAGGCGTCGCTGCTGCCGATGACGGCGAGCTGCCGGCTGAAGCCACCGATGGCGGCGCAGCCGGAGCCCGGCTGCCGTTTGTTGCAGGGCTGGTTGGTGTCGTAGAAATACGGGCACCGTGTCCGCTGCAGCAGGTTGCCTGCGGTGGTCGCCTTGTTTCGCAACTGGCCACTGGCGCCGGCTAGCAGCGCGCGGCTTAGCACGCCGTAGCTGCGGCGCACCCTGACATCGGCGGCGAGGGCGGTGTTGTTGACCAGTGCACCGATGCGCAGGCCGCCGGCGGCGGTGTCCTCGATCTTGTCGAAGCCCAGGCCGTTGACGTCGATCAGGTGGCGCGGGGCCTCGATCTCCAGCTTCATCAGATCGAGCAGATTGGTGCCGCCCGCGATGAACTTCGCGCCCGGGATGGATGCGGCCTTGGAAGCGGCATCCGGCGCCGAGGTGGCGCGCTCATAGGTGAAGGATTTCATGCGTCCCTGCCTGCGATCTCGGCCATGGCGTCGAGGATGTTGGAGTAGGCGCCACACCGGCAGATATTGCCGCTCATGCGCTCGCGCATCTCGGCATTCGTCGCCTGCGGCGCTTCGGTCAGGCTGGCGGAGGCGTGGCTGGGGATGCCGCGCTTGATCTCGTCCAGCACGGCGACGGCGGAGCAGATCTGCCCTGGCGTGCAATAGCCGCATTGGAAACCGTCGTGCTTGACGAAGGCGGCCTGCATCGGGTGCGGGCTTTCCGCCGTGCCGAGGCCTTCGACCGTGGTGATGCGGCTGCCTTCATGCATGACCGCGAGGGTCAGGCAGGAATTGATGCGCATGCCATCGACGATGACGGTGCAGGCGCCGCACTGGCCGTGGTCGCATCCTTTCTTGGTGCCGGTCAGGTGCAGATGCTCGCGCAGCGCATCCAGAAGCGTGGTGCGTGGGTCGAGCGACAGGCGTTGCTGCGTGCCATTGACGTCGAATGCCACCGGCATGGTCGCTTCCGGCTGGGTGGCCAGCGCTGGCTGCGCAACGGCGCGACCGGTACCCGATGCGATGGCACCGGCGGTGCCGGACGCGACGAGGCAGCGTCGCGACATCTCTAATTTGCCCGGCTCAGTCATGCCAAGGGGGTCCTTTCGATCGGGGCAGTTCGCGGCTGCGGTCTTGCAGGGCAGCGCCGCGAGGCCGGCTGGTGGCAGGGGCACAAAGAGGGAGACATGCCCCTATCTGGCGCCGAACCCGGTCCTTAAGCAGAGCAGATTTGCTCAATGCAGCGATGAGCGGCGCTCATCATGCCCCTGCGCAACTTTCGGCGTTCGATGGCGGGTGGCGAGCAGAATGCGCTGAGCCGAGCCGCATGGCGGCGGCATACGGCCAAGCCAATGTGCGGCCACCACACTAAGACCGCATGCAGGCTCACGACGCCGACGAAGATACAAGGCTTCGAAGCATCGGCAAGCCATCGAAACCGCCGGATGCATCGACGCGGGGCTGTGCGTTGACCGCTTATGGCGAGCTATCTTGCAATCGTGGCGACGGCGAAAGTACCCCACGGCCGGTATATGCCCGCGTTGCCGGCGCCACGGGATCAGACACAGGCGGAGGTGACAGCGACGGGTACACCCGTGACGAAGGTGGAGACGCAGCCGACCACGGCGGAAGTCAGGCTCAAGCGCCGTTCCAATCCAGCCGGCGCCGCCTTCGCTAACACGATCAGGGCCGCGCCGCCCGCGCAAAGCAGCAGCCAACTGGCGACCAATACCCAGCGGAACAGGTTGCCGCCGGCGATGTCCATGGTGTGCCAGCCATAGGCGCAGCCAATGCCATGCAGCCCGTACAGCACGGAAAAGCCGAAGGCCCAGAACAGCAAGCCTGCGCTCGCGCGTGCCAGCAGCATCATGTCAGCACCAGCGGTGCCAGGACGCAGGCCAGGATAAGCCAGGTTGCCACCCCGGCATAATCGCCGAAGAGCTGCGCCACGGATGTCTCCAGCCCCCGGTCTGCCCTGACATGGCCCGAGGCGATGCGCGCCCGGATGAAGGCCGCGCAGAGCAGCGCGATGAAGGCATGAAGCATGGCATAGGCGATCATGGCCCAGGACGAAGCCGCGTAGGCGTGCCCGGTCGGCGCGGGAAGCTCCGCGATGCCCAGCCACAGCAGCGCGGCGATGACGATGGCCTGGGCACCCACGGCGAGAGCCGACCAGAGGGATGCCGAGGCGTTGTTCCCCGCCACGCAGGCCGATGCGGCCAACCGCGTCAGCACCGTGCCCGCCAGTGCCGCCAGGCCTGCCAGGATGCCTTGTGGCCATCCGGCCGCGATCAGTTCCGGCGGCGGCCAGTTGGGTGCCACGACCCACAGGAAGGCATAGCCGAACAGCAGCGAGCCCAGCAGCGTGCCGTCCGCCACCAGCAGGAAGATGGTGCCCCACCATCCCGGCGCACCGGGCGCTTCCCGATGCGTCAAAGCTGTCTCCCCGGCGCCGATCGTCACGGGGCCGATCTCCTGCCGCCAGCCCAGCGTCCAGGCCCAGCGCCACGCCAGGGCGACGACGATGGCAAGGGGCGGCAGCGCCAGCCAGTAGAAGCCGAACAGCAACGCCAGGAAGAAGCACCCGGTCGCGAGCGCGGTGATGATGGGCAGGCGGGTATTGCCGGGCAGGATGACGACATGATCCACGGCGCCGGACGTGACATCTACGGCCATCGTCTCCCGCCAGCCATGGCGTATCTCGGCCAGGTAGCCTTCACCGCGGGCAAGCCGCAGCGGCAGTTCCGGGTCGGCTGCCAGGGGTTCGACATCGTCGACACGCGGCTGGCTGGCGAAGTTGTAGGCGGGGGCAGGCACCGGCATCGCCCATTCCAGCGTATGCGCGCCCCAGGGATTCCGGCGCGCCCGGCGCGACAGGTAGATCTGCAGCGCGACATCGACAGCGAACATCGCGAAGCCGAAGGCCATGATGAAGCTGCCGACGGAAGACAGCAGGTTCAGCCAGGTCCAGCCCATATCGTCCGGATAGGTGTAGATCCGGCGTGGCATGCCCAGCAGGCCCGTCAGGTGCATCAGGAAGAAGGTGAGGTTGAAGCCGACCAGGATCAGCCAGAAGGCGGCCTCGCCCAATAGCGGTATGCGGGCCCTGCCGGTGAAATGCGGCAGCCAGTAATAGGCGCCGGCCAGCATCGGGAAAACAAAGCCGCCGACCAGCACGTAGTGCAGGTGCGCGACGACGAAGTGGGTGTCGTGCGCCTGCCAGTCGAACGGCACCATCGCCAGCATCACGCCGGTCAATCCGCCCAGCACGAAGATCAGGAAGAAGCCCACCAGATACAGCATGGGCAGCTTCAGTTCCGGCCGCCCTTTCCACAGTGTGCCCAGCCAGGCGAAGATCTGCAGCGCGGTCGGTACCGCGACAAGCGCGGAGGCGGCGGAGAAGAAGCCGAGTGCCATATGCGGAATGCCGGTGGTGAACATGTGGTGCACCCAGAGTCCGAAGCTCAGGAACGCCAGCGCCAGCAATGCCGCGATGATCCAGCCATAGCCCAGGATGCGCGTGCGGGCCATCACCGGCAGCACGGTGGAGACCACGCCGGCCGCCGGCAGGAAGATGATGTAGACCTCGGGGTGGCCGAACAGCCAGAACAGGTGCTGCCAGAGCAACGGGCTTCCACCGCGCTCGGGGTCGAAGAACGGCCAGCCGAAGGCGCGTTCCACCTCCAGCAGGATCGAGCCGAGGATCAGCGGCGGGAAAGCCACGACCATCATCAGCGCGGTGATGAGCAGGTACCACGCCAGTAGCGGCATCCGGTCCAACCGCATGCCTGGCGCGCGCAGCCGCAGGATCGAGACGGTGATCTCGATGGCGGCGGCAACCGCGGAGATCTCGACGAAGGTGATGCCCAGCAGCCAGACATCGGCATTGATGCCCGGCGTATAGGCTTTGGAAGACAGCGGCGTGTACATGAACCAGCCGCTATCCGGCGCGACGCCCAACGCCAGCGCGGCGATCAGGATGGAGCCGCCGAAGACGTAGCACCACCAGCCATAGGCGGAGAGGCGCGGAAAGGCCATGTCGCGGCTGCCCAGCATCTTCGGCAGCAGGTAGAGCGCCAGCCCTTCGAACATCGGGATGGCGAACAGGAACATCATGATGCTGCCATGCATCGTGAAGAGCTGGTTGTAGATCTCCGGCCCGACGAAGGCGCTGCCGGGCGTCGCCAGCTGGGCGCGGATCAGCATGGCCAGCACGCCGCCGATGGCGAAGAAGGCGAAAGCGGCAAGGATGAAGCGCTTGCCGATATCGGAGTGGTTCACCGAGCTGACGGTACCGCGCCAGCCGCGCGGCGAGCCCCAGATGGCGGTCAGCGCCCGGTGGCGGGAAAGCGCGTTCATGGCTGGTCTCCACGCTGGAACGCCGCCCATCCGGCTGCGTCATGGGCAATGACGCGGAAGCGGTGCCCCGCATGGCCCAGGCCGCAGAATTCAGCGCACACACCTTCGAAGGTGCCGGGCTCCTTGGCATCGATGCGTATGACGTTCACATGGCCAGGGATGGCGTCCATCTTGCCGGCCAGGCGCGGCACCCAGAAGCTGTGGATCACGTCATGGGCCTCCAGCCGCAGATCGACGGGCCGGCCGGCGGGAATGTGCAGCACGTCGCGCGTCTCGATGTCACCGGCCGTACCGGGATGGCGGAAATTCCAGTACCATTGGTGGGCGCTGGCTTCGATCACCACGACATCGGGCGCCGCGCGTGCGATCGTGCGCTCACCCAGTGCCAGCGCGAAGCCGAGGAGGAGGAGAAGCACCGTGGTGGGCATCGCGACACCGAGCCAGCCGATCCACAACGATGCCCCGCCGCGCGTGGGCGCCGGACGGCGGCGGAACGACAGGGCCAGCAGCGTCATGACCAGCACCGTCAGCACCGCCGCGCCCGCCAGCATCGCCCACCACAGCGTCGCGATGGAGGCGGCGGAAGAGCCGGCCGTATCGAGCGTCGAGAGCGGACCGGAGCAACCGCCGACAGCCAGTGCCGTTGACGTCACGCGTAGCCATTTCAGCATAGGGCGATGGCCTTGAATTCCAAAAATTCCGATCACTCCGGGGGCGACGGCACGCTCGTCGATCCCATCGCTGCCCACCCGCATTTCCATCGCACTGAATCGCGCATCGCCGTCGCGGGGCATCCGATCCACGCGATGCTGGTGGCCTTCCCCATCGCGCTGACCATGAGCACGCTGGGTGCCGATGCGCTGTACTGGTGGACTGGCGACCCCTTCTGGGCCCGTGCTGCGCTGTGGGCGAGTGGCGGCGCCTTCCTGATGGGCGTGGCGGCCGGCATCTCCGGCACCGTGGAGCTGCTGATGGTGCGCGGCATCCGCATCCGCGCGGCGAGCTGGACGCATTTCGTCCTGGCGGTGATGCTGCTGTCCATCCTGGGCGCCAATTGGGGCTTCCGCCTGACGGGCTACGAGCAGGCCGTGCTGCCCTGGGGCATCCTGCTGTCCTGCTTCGCGGCGGTGTTCACCGGCATGACGGGCTGGCATGGCGGAAAGCTGGTGTTTGACTATCACCTGGGCACCGCGTCGACCGGCAAGGACTGACCGCGCGGTTCCAGCAGCCAGGACGGTGCCAGGGTGTCCCTGATCACCGGCTTGGCCAGCACCAGGACCAGGACCGCCGTCATGGCCAGCAGAGAGGCCGTGACCAGCGGCCCGCCGGCGGGCGGGTCGTAATTGCCCTTCTGCTCGCCGATCTCCAGCGTCACATGGCCCATCCAGGCATGGATCGTGACCAGCACGCCAACGACGACCAGCTTGGCGAACATCCAGGGGATGAAGACATCACGCAGGAAGATCAGCGCCGTCCCCGCCGCGATGGCGATGACGGCGGCCGGCGTGACCAGGCGGATGTAGAAATTGTGGGTCACCAGCCGCCGGCGCGCGAAATCCAGCTGGTCATCGTTGGGGCCGTGCCGGGCCAGCAGCAGGGGCAGCCCGACCAAGCCGGCGCACCAGACGGACAGGGCAGCGATATGCAGGAATTTGAGGGCGGTGATCATGCCGCCGCTGTAGCCCGCGCCCAGGTACGACGGGCAAGGACCGTCACCGCCAGTGCGTAGGGAACGATGCCTGGAACCCACATCACCAGCCCGGCCAGTTGCTGGTCCACAACCTGTTCCAGCCCCCAGGGCAGGGTGGTGCCGATATGCGCGGCGTAAAGCGGCGTCGTGGCGAAGGTCAGCAGCGCACCCAGCATGCCCATCTGCGCCATGCCGAGAATAGCCATCAGCACGCCGGTGACAGACGGTGCGGCGAACATCGCCTGCCAGAACCAGAAGGCGCTGGCCAGCAGCGTGATCTGCATCAGCCAGTAGAGGACCGTGCCCGCCAGCGCCGCGTCATAGAAGGAAGGGATGTGCCAGCCCCACAACACCGCCGTGGCGACGACGAAAGCGAGGCCCGGCAGCGCGGCGCGCCGTGAAGGGAACGCCATGGCCAGCAACGGTGCCGCCACGGCGACGATCAGCAGGTGGTGCACGGCGCGCGCCGAGAACAGGGAGACGCTCAAGGCGCAAAGCGGGGAGACGAAGGCCACCGCCAGCACGCCAACCGCCGCCAGCGCCAGCCCCGGGTGCCGGGATCGCCATGCCAGCACCGCGCCGCCGCCAAGGGCGAGCAGCAGGACCGGGTCCAGATTCCAGCGGCTCATCAGGTCCACGGGGTCTGGCGGGGCGCCGCAATAGCTGGTCATGCGCTGGGTACCTTAGTGTTGCCGTCGGAACGTCCGCGGGGAGGATGCCCGGCCGCGGTGGCGGTGCCGTCTTCCCCTCACGTTGACGTTTGGCTGCGGCGACGGTTTCCCCGGTGATGCGAAAGAGCCAGGGTGCCGGCATCCGCCCTCAGCCATCCCTGCCAAGTGCCCCATGGCCAAACGCCAGGCCGAGCGCGAGCAGGGAGCCACCCACGACATTGCCAAGGCTGCTCACCAGCAGGTTCAGCGCCCCCGCCGCGACGGCCACGCCCTCTGCCGGCATGGACAGCCAGCCGAGTGGGATGATGGACATGTTGGCGATGGAATGTTCCAGCCCCGCAGGGACGAAGATGGTCACCGGCCCGACGATGGCGAGGATCTTGGCCGGCAGGGTGGGTGCGCTCATCGACATCCAGACCGCCAGGCAGACCAGCATGTTGGCCAGGATGGCAGAGCAGAAGATGGCCAGGGCGGACTTGTTCAGCTTCTCCTCCACCATGCTGCGGGAAGCTGCACCGACGCCGCCCTCCAGCCCGCCCGCCATGAAGTACAGCAGGACGGCGGCGACGCTGCCGATGAGGTTGCCGGCCCAGACCAGCAGCCAGGCCCGCATCATCGCGCTGGCGGGCAGCGCGCCGGTCATCGCCGGCAACGTCATCATGGTATTGCCGGTGAACAGCTCCGCACCGACGACCATGACCATGATCAACCCGGCGGAGAAGGCGAGACCGGAGAGGAGCTTGACGGTGCCGCCGGCGTAACCGCCATCCAGGCCAGATTGCACCACCATCGATATGACCGAGCCGAAGGCGATGAAGGCCCCTGCGAAGCAGGCGAGGACCAGCATCCTCATCCATGGCTGGTTCGCCTTGGCGGCCAGCAAGTCCGCCGCTGATCCGGCAATGGTGCTGCCCACCGGGTCCGCGCGGGTATCGTCCATTGGATGTCCTCGGTCTCGCTCTCAGTGAGGCTCGGACCAGGTCATCGTGCGTGCCCTCACATCCCCGGGCTAATGCATTTGGACACCATGAGTTGCAGGGAATTCATGAAATTGAGCTTGTTGTGATGGAACCTTCGCGGCTCGTCTGGTGAGCGGCAACCGTAGGGCAGGTAGCCTCTGCTCGGGCTCGGTTTTGGGGTACTCACCACTGGCAGACCGGGGTGGCGCCCCCAGCCTGCCGTATCCATCACTGCCGCGGTTTTAGCCGAAGCGTTCCGCGCGGAACGCCTCGGGGGCGATGAACGGCGTCTCGCCGCCCATCATCTCCGCCAGCATCCGGCCGGTGGTCGGGCCCAGGGTCAGGCCCTGGTGGGCATGGCCGAAGGCGCCCCAGAGGGTCGTCCGTCCCGGGATACGACCGATCACGGGCAGCATGTCTGGGGTGCAGGGGCGGGTACCCAGCCAGGGCTTGTCCTCCACCTTGTCGGCCAACGGCAGCAGCGTGCGGGCGATGGGCTCGGCCCTGGTAAGCTGGATCGGCGTCTCCGGCGCGTCGGGGCGGGCGAACTCGGCGCCGGTGGTCAGGCGGATGCCGGCGCGCATCGGCACCAGGCAGAAGCCGCTTTCCTCGTCGATCACCGGGCGGTTCAGCACGGCGTTGCCCTGCAGGCCGAAATGGTAGTGGTAGCCCCGCTTGCCGAATAGCGGCGGCGCGTAGCCGAAGCGGCGCGTCAGCGTCCCCGCGGCAGCGCCCAATGCCACGACGGCCTGCGCCGCCTCCACCGGGCCATCGGCGGTCTGCACACGCCAGCCCCCACCGGCTTCCTGCAACGTCTGCGCATCGCCAATGGCAATCCGGCCGCCCTTGGCCTCGAACAGCCGGGCGTAGGACAGCGTCAGCGCATGCGGGTCGCTGACGGAGTAGGGGTCGGTCCAGTGCAGCGCCCCGGCGCGTTGCACCAGCAGATGCGGCTCGGCCGCCGCCAGTTCCTGCCCATCCAGCATGCGGTAGCCGACGCCGTAGTCGCGATGCGCGGCCTCGGCCTCCTTTCGCACCTCGTCCAGCTTGGCTTCGTCGCCGAACAGGCGCATCCAGCCGATGGGCCGCAGCAGCTCGGCAGAGCCGGCCTCCCGCGCCACCACCATGTGCTCGTCGAGGCAGGTGAGGATGAGGCTGGCATAGGCGCGCGCCACGGCCTCGTACCGCACTGGCGCCGAGTGCCACCAATAGCGCAGCAGGGGCGAGACCAGGCCTGGCAGAGCGCCGGGATGGTACACCGCGTCGATCGAGCGGTTGCGGGCGATGCGGGCGATCTCCGAGAGCTGGCGCGGGAAGGCGTGCGGGTGCACCGCTTCCCGCTGGATCAGCCCGGCATTGCCGAACGAAGCGCCTTCGCCCGGGCCGCGCCGGTCCACCAGCACCACGTCCCATCCCCGTTGCCGCAGATGCAACGCGGTGGAGACGCCCACCATGCCGGCGCCCAGAACGATCGCGGATTTGCTCATCGATAGACCCCTGCCGCTGTCCACTGCGGTGTTGCTGCCGTCATGCTTCCGCCGCCTCGCGCCCAGCCGGCAGCGGACCGTATCCCCGCTTCTTGCTGTGAGGGCCAGGGCTGACATCCCACAGCACCATGGGCCGCGCCGCTGATGCACGCACGCCATGCGCGAAGCGCGGCTGGCTGGCGGGGTGTGTGGGATATCTCGATCATCTGGCCGCTTCGACGGAACGGCCCGCACCCTACATCAGAAGCGGCACCGCCCCTAGAGCGTCATCCGTTCGCGCGCGTTCACGGGCCCCGCTTCACTCCCATGTCCGATGGTGTGCCGCACGCCTGCGATGGTGGACATCTCGGGCGGACGCGCCCTGTGCGCGGCACTGGTGGGAAGGTCATCGGTGCCGCTGGCCGCCTGCCCGGCGGCGATCCTGGGGCGGATCGAACATTCGGGCTGGAGGTGAGCAGGAAGGTCAGGGGAAGGAATTCCCCTGACCTTCCTTTTTTCTGCGAGTTTGCGTCAGGCCTCAGGACTGAGGAAAGAGACTTTGAGGAATATAAAAGGCCGCCTGAACTGAACCCGGAGGTCACGGACCTCCGACGCGTCCCCAGGTCGGATTCGAAAGCCTGACGCCCCCACAACCACACCCGAAAGACTCGAAGAAAGAAAAGAAGGGGTCCGGGGAATTCCTTCCCAGGCCTTCGGCTTGCCTGTTCAACGTTGAATATCGATCGGATCTAGGAGCCCGGCGGCGGCAGCGGCGCAGGGTCGGCGAAGCGCCGCACGATGTTGACGACGAGGCGCGCGGCGACATTATCATACCCATCCACCGGCAGCGCGCCGATGAAGTTCATCGACCCTACCGAGAACACCGCGCCGCCATTCGGCGTCTCGAAGAAGGTGAGGTCGGAGCGGATGATGTCCTCCCGTTTCGCCGGCCAGGTATGGTCGCGGCGTTCCTCGTTCACCGGCTGGTAGGTCGGGTCCGTCAGCACCGCGCGGCCGATGATCAGCGCGTGGCGCGGTGTGCCAAGCGCGGTATCGGCGCGGTCCAGTTCATGCCCCGCCGCGCCGCCGCCCATCAGGCCGCGCTCGCCGAGACTGGCGCCGGGCGATGCCAGTTCCGGCATGCCCTCCCGCATGAAGGCCACGCGCGGGTCCAGGATGTCGTCGAGGAACTGGTAGGGGTAGCCGATATACTCGCCCTGCGTGCTGAAGCCGACGCCGACAAGCTGCTGCGGCGGCCGCCCCAGCCGGCGCCACAGGCCACCATAGCTGCCGTCATGCGCGTGGTAGCTCTCGCCGGGCAAGGTCTCCCACAGGCGGATGCCGCCTTCGGCGCGGCGCAGCTCGAAGCTCCAGGGGCCGGTGCCGTGCGGCACCACCTTCCAGTAGAAGCCGTTGCCGCCAAGATACATGAACCGCCCACCCTGGCCGAGATAGGCCGCCAGCGCATCCAGCGTTTCCACCGTGTGGTACTCGGGGTGCTGGCCGGTCAGTACCACGTTGTACTGGGACAGCAGGGCGACGCCTTCCGCATGCACGTCGTGGTCGGTGATGACCTCGTACTCGATGTCGTTGCGCGTCAGCATGTCGATGACATAGCTGTCGGCCGAGAGCCAGTAGAGGCCGGAGCCACCCTCGCTGGGATCGACCAGGTGGATCTGGTTGACCCGCTTGTCGATCAATGGCCGGCGCAAGGTGGACATCACCACGCCGCTGCCATCGGAATGAAAGTTGTAGGGCGAGACGCCGTATTCCGGGTGCCCGTCCGGCGCCTGCGGCAACGCGCCCCATTCCAGCGATCGCGGCGTGATCATCGCCTGCCGCCCGGCCTTCTGGTACTGGCCATAGACGGTGTAGCTGAAGGTGGGCGCCAGGAACGCCACCTTGGCCTGGGAGCCGGGAATTTTCGCGCGCACATGGAAGACGATGTTGTCCCGTACCGTCCTTCCGTCGCGCTCCACCTCCAGGTGCAGCGCGTAGACGCCGCTTTTCCACGCATCCGGCACCGCGAAGCTGAGGGAGGGCTGCCAGCCGGCATCGCCGATATCGTCGTCGTGGAAGTGGATGGCGCCGTACTGGCTGGGGTCCTCGGTCCACCGGTGCACGTCGCCGCGCCAGTTGGAGCCGGTCATCGCCCGCGTCGGCAGGTTGTGCAGGATGCCGTGCGCGCCGGCCGGCCCCGTATCCTCGATCCGGTCGGTCTGCATGGCGCGGGAGAGATCCCATGCCGCCACGACCTCGCCCGGCGCGGTGGCCGAACGGCCGCCGGAGAGGATGCGCGGCCGTTCCACCTTGCCGTTGAAATGCGCCCGGGCCAGCCCGCTACTGCGGTCGGCGGCGATGGAAACGGCGCCGGGGCCGGAGAGGCCGCCACTGGCGGGCGCCGAGGCCTGCGCCGTCTCGTCCCGGTCCAGCCGCGGCTGCAACGGCCGCTGCCGCAGATGCAGCCGGCCCTGTTCATCCAGCAGGCAGACCAGTTCGTGCCAGGACCGTTCCGTCAACTCGACGCCGGTCCGCAGCGCGGTGGTGCCCGCCGGCGTGACCAGTCGGCACCAGGCGCCGTCGGCGTCGAGGCCAAGGGTCAGCGAGCCGGCCTCACCATGCCAGCACAGCACCGCCTGCTCGCCGGCGGCCAGGCGCGTTGGCCATACCGTGGCGGCCAGGGCGACGGCGCTGGTGGACAACGAGAGTGCCGGCACCTCCCCCCAGGAACCCAGGTGGATATCCTGCTGCTCGCCCTGGTGCTCGCCTTCCAGCGCCCATGGCGCCGGCAACTCGCGGTAGCCTGGCCCGCGCGGGTTGGGGTCGCCGCAGATGACCTGCGCCACCCGGGCGCGATAGGCACCGCCGCCCTGCACGGAGATCATCACGTTCAGCGTCTCGCCGGGGCGGACGCTCCAGCGCTCGACATAGCCGGTAATCGGAAGCATGGATCGGAGCCTCAGGCGCGACGGAGATGCCAGAACAGGGGCATGCCTTTCAGCATGCCGGTCAATTCCTTCTTGTAGGCCGTCGGCTGGTAGAACAGCCCCAGCGGCACGTAGGGCACGTCGATGAAGGCCTGGCGCTGCGCCTTGACGCCGATCTCCCGCTGCGCCGCCGCGTCTGGCGCGGTGAACCAGCTGTCGCGCAGGGCCTCCAGCTCCGGGCTGCGGGACCAGCCGAAGGTCGCGCGGTCGCCGCTGCCGCGCAGGAAGTTGTGCGCGGAAGGGTTGAGCTGGGTGACGCCGGCCGAATAGGTGCAGAAGACGCTGTAGCCACCCTGGTCGAGCCCGTTGCGGTTGCCCATGCGGGTCAGCATGCTGCCCCAGTCCATGAGCTGGTAGTCGGTATTGATGTCCAGCCGCCGGAACAGGTCCGCCATCACCTCGCTCATCGCCTTGATCGAAGGGAAGTCGGACGGCGCCATCAGCAGCACACGCTCGCCCTTGTAGCCTGCTTCCTTCAGCGCCTTCTTGGAATCCTCGATGCTGCGGCTGCCATCCAGCGCGCTCATGCCCTCCGTATTCGCCATGGTGCCGCCGGGCGCGAAGAAGCCGATGCCGTCCTTCCACAGGCTCTGGTCCTCGCCGGCGATGGCGGTCATGAAGTCGCTCTGCTTGATCGCGCCGAGGATGGCGCGGCGGATCGCCGGGTTATCGAAGGGCGGCTGGGTGTGGTTGAAGCGCAGCACGCCGATGGCACCGTAGGGGTCCAGCACTTCCACATTGAGGTTGCGGTTGCGCTTCAGCGTCGGGAGCAGATCGTAGATGGGCTGTTCCCACCAGTCGATCTCGCCGCGCTGCAGGGCGGCGGCGGCGGTGCTGGCATCCGGCATCACCTGCCATTCCACCCGGTCGAACCCCGCCTGCTTCGGGCCGGCCAACAGGCTGGCGGTGCCGGACAGGCGCGGCACATAGCCGGCGAACCGCTCATAGACGATGCGGGAGCCGGAGACGTGCTGGTCGGCCCGGAAGCGGAACGGGCCGCTGCCCACCAGCTCCTTCACCGGCGGTACCGGATCGTTGGCGGAGGCCAGGCGCTCCGGCATGATGAAGGCGACGATGGCGCCGACCTTGCCTAGCGCCTCGGGCAGCATGGGGAAGGGGGATTTCAGCCGCCATCGCACCGTGCGGTCATCCGGCGCCGCAAGTTCGTCCACCACCGCCATCAGCGAATTGCCGAAGGCATCCCGGTGCGCCCAGCGCCGCAGGCTGGCCACCACGTCCCGCGCCCGTACCGGCTCCCCGTCATGGAAGCGCAGGCCTTCGCGCAGCGTCATGGTCACCAGCTTGCCGCCATCCTCGACAGTGTGGCCCTCGACCATCTGCGGCTGCGTCACGCCCTGCTCGTCGATGCCGTAGAGCGTGTCGAAGATCAGGAAGCCGTGGTTGCGGTTGACCAACCCGGTGGTGACGGTCGGGTCCAGGATGGCGGCATCGGCCTGCGGCACGAAGATCAGTGTCTTCGCCGCGGCGCTTTGTGCGCCGGCCAGGCGCGGCGCGCCGAGCGTGGCGCCGGCGGCACCGAGGGCGAGGGAGTTGCGGAACAGGTCACGGCGGAGCATGGCAGGTCCTCCTCTGGAGACGTGGCGGCGCTGGCTATTCCCGTGCAGTCGTCTTCTTGCTTGCGCCCGGCCTTACTCGGCCGCGGCGGTATGCGGCCGGGCCAACCCGGCTTCCACGCTGGCCAAAGTGCGGCCGAAGAGATCGAGAATCTCGTCCACGCCCGCTGGGTCGATGATCAGCGGCGGGCAGAGGCCGATCGTGTCGCCCATCGCGCGGATCACCAAGCCGTTGCGCAGCGCTTCCGCATCGAAGCGCGCGCCGATCTTCAGCGCCGGGTCGAAGGCGGTGCGGCTGGCCGGGTCGGCCACCAGCTCCACGCCGATCATCAGCCCGGCGCCACGCACCTGGCCGACGATGCGCGATTGCGCCGCCAGCGCATCCAGCCCCGCCCGCAGCCGCGCGCCCATGGCGCGGACATGCGGCACGACGTCCATCTCCTCGTAGATGCGGATCGTCTCCAGCGCCACGGCGACGCCGACGGGGTGGCCGGAATTGGTGAAGCCGTGGCCGAAGATCTCGCCACCCTTGTTCATCTCGGCCAGCGCATCCTGGATCGGCTTGCCGAGGATCACGGCCGAGATGGGGAAGTAGGAGGAGGAGATACCCTTCGCAAGCGCCACCATGTCCGGCGTCATGCCGACCGTCTGGCTGCCCCACATCTCGCCCGTGCGGCCGAAGCCGCAGACGACCTCGTCGCCCAGCACCAGGATGTCGTGCCGGCGCAGCACTTCCTCGATGGCAGGGAAGTAGCCTACCGGCGGCACGACGATGCCGCCGCCGGCATTGATCGGCTCCGCGATGAAGGCGGCGATGGTGTCGGCGCCCTCGCGCAGGATCAGCTCTTCCAGCGTCGCGGCCAAGCGGGCGACGAAGGCGGCCTCGTCCTCGCCCGGCTGCATGCCGCGATAGGCATCGGGGCACAGCGTGTGCAGGAAGCCCGGCAGCGGCAGGCCGAACTCGCGGTGCATGCGCGGCATGCCGCACATCGAGGCCGCGACGATGGTGGAGCCATGGAAGCCGCGATCGCGCGAGATGATCTTGCGCTTGCCGGGCTTGCCGCGAACCGTGTGGTACACCCAGGCCAGCTTGACCATCGTCTCCGTCGCCTCGGAGCCCGAGGTAGCGAAATAGGCCTGCGCGTGCGGGATGGGGCTGAGCGCGACCAGCTTCTCCGCCAGATCGATCGTCGCGGGCGGGGTCTTGTGGTTGAAGGTGTGGTAGAAGCCAAACTTCTCGTAGGCGTCCGCCGCCGCGCGCTTCAGCCGCGCTTCGGAAAAGCCTAGGGACGTGCACCAGAGTCCCGCCATCGCCTCGACATACCGCTTGCCCTGGCTGTCGAAGACATGGATGCCCTCGCCCCGTTCCATGATCAGCGGGCCGTTGGCGGCGTGCGCCTGGGCGTTGGTCTGGGAATGCAGGTGGAACATCACGTCCCGGGCTTCCGCGGAATTCGGGGTAGGGCTCGACATGCGGGTGCTCCTGACCAGGGAAGACAAATTGGCCTGACCAATTTGGCCTGGCCACTGTCATATTGGCCGCCCGCCTTGTCAAACCCTTAAATAGGATGCTTGAAGCCCGCCATGCTCCCCGCCGCCCCCGCCACGCCCGTCATGCGCAGCTTCGAAACCGTCGCCCGGCAGATCGCCGCGCTGGTGCAGCAGGACCATGACGTGGGCCAGCGCCTGCCGGCGGAGCGGGAACTGGCGAAGCGCTTCGGCGTCTCCCGCCCCACCATCCGGGAGGCGATCCTGTCGTTGCAGATGGCGGGGATGCTGGAGGTGCGGAAGAACAGCGGCGCCTATGTCATCCGCCGGCAGGAAGCGCCGGAGGTGAAGGGCCTTTCCGGCTTCGGACCTTTCGAGAACCTGCAGGCGCGGCGGATGATCGAGCCGCAGATCGCGGCGCTGGCCGCCCAGCACGCCACGCCGCTGCAACTGGCCGCCATGGCCGCCACGCTGGCCGACATGCGCGCCGAGCACGCGCGCGGCGCCGAGGCCGATGCCGCCGACCACCGCTTCCATACCCTGCTGGCGGAGGCCAGCGGCAACGGCGTGCTGGTGCCGATCGCGGACCAACTCTGGCGCGGGCAGATCGACAGCGGCATCTGGCAGGACATCCACCGCTACATGCCGATGGAGCGCTATCGCATCACCTGGCTGCGCGACCATGAGGCCATCTTCCGCGCGGTGGAGGAGGGCAAGCCGCGTGGTGCCTCCCTGGCCATGACGCGGCACCTGGCGAATATCCATGCGGCGCTGATGGAAACCACTGGCCGTGGGGCCATGTCGGGCGAGGCCGACCATCACGGCGGCGCGGAATGAGGAGACGACCATGCCAGGCTTGCCCTATCGCAGCGCCCTGATCATCGGTGCCGGCGCCGGCATCAGTGCCTCGGTCGCCCGCATGCTGAGCGCGGCGGGGTTGAAGGTGGCCCTGGCCGCGCGGAATACGGAGAAGCTGGCGGAGCTCGCAGCCGAGACCGGGGCCGAGACCTTCGCCGCCGATGCCGCCGACCCCGCCTCGGTCGAGGCGCTGTTCCAGGCTGTGGATGCGCGGATGGGCGAGCCGGAGGTCGTCATCTACAATGCCAGCTTGCGCGCCTCCGGCCCCCTGGCGGAGCTGGACCCGGAGACGGTGCGCCGGGCGGTGGAGATCACCGGCTTCGGTGGCTTCCTGGCGGTGCGTCAGGCGGCGAAGCGCATGGGGCCGAAGGGCCACGGTGCCATCCTGTTGACCGGGGCGACGGCCAGCGTGAAGGGCTTCTCCGGTTCCGCCGCCTTCGCCATGGGCAAGTTCGCGCTGCGCGGACTGGCGCAGAGCGCGGCGCGGGAGCTGGGGCCGCAAGGCATCCATGTCGCCCACATCGTCGTCGATGGCGGCGTGCGGAGCGAGAAGCGGCCGGAGCCGGCGGACCGGCCGGACAGCCTGCTGAGCCCGGACGGCGTCGCCCAGACCTACCTGGACCTGCTGCGCCAGCCGCGCAGCGCCTGGTCCCTGGAAGTCGAGTTGCGCCCCTGGGTGGAGCACTTCTGATTCAGGCGTCTGGGCCGCCGCTCGGCATGATCCGCCGCAGATAGGCGGCGATCGCCGCGGTATCGGTGGCGGAGCAGGCCACGTAGCCATCCGGGCGTACCAGCCAGAGCGTATCCGCCCGCAGGGGCGGCCTGGGCGCGGGCTCCAGCAGATCCGGGAACGCGCCGATCAATTCGTCCACCGCGATGCTGGGCTGCGCGAACAGCGCGAAGCGCGGCGTTGCTCCGGTACCGGGTGGGGCCTGCGCCTCGGTGGGCGGAAGGCGCGCGCCCGGCCGTGGCCCGGCGCCGGGCAAGGCCTGGCCGTTCAGCGGGCTCTCGCGGTAGCCGGTCGCCAGTTCGGTGATGGTCTCGGCCACCGCGTGCTGAACCGGGCCGAGGCCGAGCACGAGGTGGGCCACCAGGTTCCGCGCACCCTGGGCGACAGGATTGCGCAGCGTGGCGACGGTGGTCAGCCGGTCCGCCGCCTTCAGCACAGCGTCCCCCACCGCGCTGCGTTCCGGGCCGTAGCTGTCCAGCACCTCGTCGGCGCAGGTGCCATGGATCACCAGGGCGAGTTTCCAGGCCAGGTTGAACGCGTCCTGCATGCCGGTGTTCATGCCCTGGCCGCCGGCGGGGCTGTGGATATGCGCCGCGTCGCCGGCCAGGAACACGCGGCCCCAGCGATAACGCGCGACCTTGCGGCCGTTGATGTTGAAGCCGGCCAGCCAGACCGGATCATGCGCCACCATGCCCGGGGGGCCGCGGCGTTGCATCACCGCCTGCACCTGCTCCAGCGTCGGGGCGGGTGAGCGCGGCAGGCCGGAGGGCGGCAGGTCGGCGAGAACCCTGTAGCGGCCAGGGGAGATGGGGAAGACGACGAGCACCCCATCCCGATGCCAGTAGACGGCGGCTTCCGAATCCGGGAACGGGTAGCCGTGCAGATGGACATCGGCCAGCATCCAGTCGCTGTCCATCGTCTTGCCGGCGAAGGTCGCGCCGACGCCGTGGCGCACCGCGCTATGGGCGCCGTCGCATCCCACCAGCCAATCGGCCGCGACGCTTTCCTCCCGCCCATCGCCGTGCCGCAGCACGGCCTGGACGCCATCCTCGCCCTGGGTGAAGGACACCAGTTCCACCTGCCGCTCGACGGTGGTGCCCTGCGAGGCGAGGCCGCCTTCCAGCAGGCGCTCGGTCTCCGATTGCGGCAGCATCAGGCCGTAGGGATAAGGGCTTTCGACCCCGTTCATGCGGATGCGGCCGATGACGGCGTCGCCGGCGACGATGTTGACCCCATGCAGCTTGCACCCGGCCTCGACGAACGGTGCCGCACCGATGCCGCGCTCCAGCAGCTCCAGCGTCCGGCTCCACAGGACCAGGGCCTTGGAGGTCTCGCTACGCCCGGCGGCCTTGGCGATGATGCGGACGGGAACGCCATAGCGGGCCAGCTCGGCCGCCATGGTCAGGCCGACCGGCCCGGCCCCGGCGATCAGGACGAGGCCCTTGGCGGGCGCGATGGTATCGGGCTGCATCGCAGCATTCTCCTGCACAGGCTGGGGCGCGGTTGCCGGGACGCTAAGCGAAACGCGCGGCGGGAGTCCCGTACAACATCCGAAAATGCAGCGAAGCCTGAAGGCGGGGCGGGTTTCGCGCCGGCAACAGCCCATGCTGCGGCCCGTTGCCATCCGGCGCGATGATCAATGATGGCTGGAGGCGCAGCCAAACGGTGCTGGGAGAGGCAGTGCGCTGACCTTCGAAGAGGTCGCAGCGGGTGTCCCTCGCCAGCGGCGAGGAGGCTTTGGCACGACGTCCCACTTGCCGCACCACCTGGGCCTAGCCGCGTGCCGAAGCCAATTCTCCGGCGCGCCAGCGTCAGTTCGCCCAGAATGCGCCTTCGAACGGCATGACGGCGAAGCGGTGGTTGATCTCCGCCAGGCTGTCCGCCGCCTCCATGCGTGGGAACAGGTCGGGGCGCAGCCAGTGGGCCATGGCCTGCAAGGCCACGATGCCCAGCGGCCCGTCGCTGAAGTAGTTCCACAGCGCATGCACCCGCCCGTTGCGGATGGCGGAGAGCGTATCGAGCCCCGGCGCACGCGTCACCCGCGCCAGCTCCGCCGCCGCCCGTTCCGGCGCCACGCCGGGCCCGACCGAGATGCCGCCCGAGGCACCGGCCCGCGGCGTACCGGTGGCGACATAGACCTCCGGGTCGGCGGCGATGACGAATTCCAGGTTCAGCGTGCCGCCCGCCGGGCCGGGGAAGGCCCCCATGCCGATATTGCGGCCACCGAGCAGGCCGAGATACTCGCCCACCCCGCCGCTGCCCACGGACCAGCAGCAGGGCCAGCGGCCCGCATGCGCTTGCAACAGCACGGAAGGCCCGGGCGGTGCCCCCGCCATGGTCTGGCGAATGGCGTCCAGGCGCGTCGCGTGGAACCGGATGAAGGCTTCGGCCTGATCCCGTACGCCGAGCCAGTCACCCAGCAGGCGCAGGCTGGGGGCGGTGTTGTCCAGCGGCCGCAGGAAGAAATCGACGAAGGCTACCGGCACGCCAGCTTCCTCCAGCGCCCGCAGCAGCCCCTGGTTCTCGGTGGAGCTGGCCTGCCAGGCGCTGAACAACACCAGGTCCGGTTCCACCGCCAGCATCCGCTCGGCCGAGATGCTGCTGCCGGCGGTGCCGCCGATCGCCGGCACGGCATCCAGCGCCGGAAAGCGGCGGCGGTAGGCGGCGTGCAGGTCCACATCCAGCGTCTGCAAATTGGTTGCCCAACCGGCCAGCAGGGGGACCGGGTCCGGATGCAGCAGGGAGAGCGCGATCAGCAGGAAGCCGTCCCCCAGCACCACGCGGCGCGGCGGCGCCGGTGGCGGGCGGACCGGCCGGCCCAGCAGGTCGGTCGCCGCCCACGCGCCGCCTGTGGTGCCGAGCAGGAAGGGGGCGGCCAGCAGGCCCCGCCGGGGCAGGATCACCAGCGATACTTCAGCGCCGCCAGCACCGTGCGGCGTGTGCCCCAGTAGCAGCCATTGGCGCTGATGCAGGTGCTGACATATTCTTTGTCGAACAGGTTCAGCGCGTTGACCGAGAGCTGCACGCCCTGCATCGACGGCAGTGCGCGCCCCAGATCGTAGCGCAGCGCCATGTCCGCCAGCGTCACGCCCTGGGTGCGATAGACATTGTTGGCATCGCCATAGGAACCGCCGATGTAGCGTACGCCGCCGCCGATGGTCAGCCCGGCCACCGCGCTATCCAGGAAGGTGTAGTCCGCCCAGGCGGCCGCCTGGTGGTTCGGTGCGAAGGGCAACTGCTTGCCCAGCGTGCTGGCGCCGGCGGCGTTGCGGTTGGCGCGCGTCACCTCGCTTTCCGTATAGGCGTAGGAGAGGGTGAGGTTCAGCGCGTCCGACAGGCTCGCCTTGCCTTCCAGCTCCAGCCCTCGCACCCGGGCCTCGCCGGCCTGGGTGCTGAAATTGGTGTTCAGCGGGTCCGGCGTCAGCACGTTCTGCTGCGTCACGTGGTAGGCGGAGAGGGCGACGAAGCTGTTGATGCCCTCCGGCTGGTAGCGGATGCCGGCTTCGTACTGCGTGCCGGTGGTCGGGCTGAAGGGCGTGCCGGTCCGGTCGGTACCCGAGGTCGGTTGGAAGGACGTGGAGTAGCTGACATAGGGGGCGAAGCCGTTGTCGAAGCGATAGACCAGGCCGACACGCCCGGTGAACTCGCCATCCTCCTGCTTCACCACCGCCGTGCGGCCGGTGGCGACGGTGTAGTTGTTGGTTCGCGCGTCTGCCCAATCGTAGCGGCCGCCGACCGTCAGCACCCAGCGGTCCACCCGCACTTCATCCTGGGCGTACAGCCCGGTCTGGTTGCGGCCCTGGCTGATCCGCGTCGCCATTGGAGGGCGGGAGACGGGGGTGCCATAGACCGGGTTGAACACGTTGAAGGCGGGCAGCAGGGTGAGGTTGCTCTCCTCGTAGGTCGAGTCCTCTCGCTGGTAATCCAGCCCGACCAGCAGCCGGTGGCGCAGCCCACCCGTGGTGAAGTCGGCCTGCATCTGGTTGTCGACGGTGAAGCTGTCCGAGATCTCGGGGAAGGCCCAGGCGTAGCGGATCAGGTCCCGCTGGTTGGCCAGCAACTGCGCCGCCTGTACGCGCTGGGATTCGGTATCGACATGGGCGTAGCGGAAGTTCTGGCGGAATTGCCACACGCTGTCGAAGCGCCGCTCGAAGGTGTAGCCGGCCATGATCTGCTCGTTGGTGAAGCGGTCATAGCTCGGCTCGCTGAGCGAGCGGCTGGTGGGCAGGCGGCCATTCGGGTTGAACCACAGCGTACCGGGCGCCGGCAGCGCCTGCGGCGCGCCACCGCCGTCGGAAGAGATGCGCTGGTACTGCGCCAGCAACGTCAGGCTGGTCTGCGCATCCGGCCGCCAGGTCAGGGCGGGGGCGATGAAGATCCGGCGCTCATCGAGGAAGTCGGTCTCCGTGTCCGCCTGCCGGTAGAGGCCGGTCAGGCGGTAGGAGAACTCGCCCGCCTCGTCCAGCGGCCCACCGAAATCGAACGCGCCCTGCAACAGGTCGTGGCTGCCGGCCTGCAGCTGCACCTCGTGCACCGGCGTCAGGCTCGGGCGGCGGCTGACCATGTTCAGCAGGCCGCCGGGCGAGCTCTGCCCGTACAGGGCCGAGGCCGGACCCTTCAGCAACTCCAGCCGCTCCAGCCCGAAGGATTCGATGCGGGGCTGCGCGTAGCCGCGCGCGCCGAAGGGCAGGCGCAGCCCGTCCAGGTAGCGGATCGGCGGCGTGAAGCCGCGTACCGTCAGCCAGTCGTAGCGCAGGTCGGTGGCGCCGTACTGGCTGATGACGCCAGGCGTGTAGCGCAGCGCATCCGTGACGCTCTGCGAGCCCTGCGCCTCCATCTCCGCCCGGGTGACGATGTTCAGCGCCTGCGGTGTGTCCAGCAGGGGGGTGTCCATCTTGGTGGCGGCCGCGCTCTCCTCCGGCACGAAGCCCTGGGAGGCCCAGCGGCCACCGCCCGTGCCGGCGGAGGCTTCGACGTTCACCGTCGGCAGCACCACGGCGCTATCCTGCCCGGCGGCGCGTGGCGGTTCCGGCGCCAGCCGCACCGTCCCGGCCTCGATCCGCCCGACCAATCCGGTGCCGGCCAGCAACTGCCGCAATGCCTGCGTGGCCGAGAGATTGCCGCTGGCACCGGGCGAGTTGCGCCCTTCCAGCAGCGCGGCCGGCGCGCTGGCCTGCAGGCCGGTGGCGCGGGAGAACTGCACGAGCGCGACGGAGAGCGGCTGCGGCGCGATGGCGAAGCTGACCACGGCGCTGGCGGGCGCTTCCTGCGCCATCACGGGCGCGGCGGCACCCAGCATCGCCGTCACGGCCAGGGCCGAGACCGACCACCGCATCGGCCGCCAGGACACGCGCTTCCCCGAAGAACTGGACACCACTGAAGAACCCCTCGATCCGGTGGCGCGACGGCGCCCCATGCCCCCATGACGGGATGGGCGAGGCCGATCCGACACCGGTTACGAAATTTTTTTGCTCAGGCCGCGCTCAGCCGGGTCAGCAGGCCGGCATGGTGCTGCACGCGCACGGGCAGGGTCTGGGCCAGTGCTTCCAGCACCTGGGCCGGGCGGGCGAAGCGGAAGCGGCCGGAGACGCGCAGCCCGGCCACCGCATCGCTGACCAGCAGGGCGCCGGGCAGGTAGCGGGAGAGTTCCTCCGCCACCGTCGCCAGGGGGGTGTCGGCGAACAGCCGCCAGGCTTCGGCGAAGCCTTCCACCCGGTCGGTCTCCGCCAGGGTCAGCCGGTGGGGCGGGGCGGCGCCCAGCCTGCCCCAGGCGAGGCCGAAGCCCGGCCCGACCGCGCCGCCCGCCATGCGGGCCTCACCGCGCAGCACCGCCACCTCGTCCGCTTCCGCACGCCGCAGGGCGAGGATGCTGCCCGGCGCCACGTGCCATTGGCCCCAGCGGCCTTGCAACTGCAGCGTCGGCGCGGTCTCCGGCAGGTCCAGCCGCAGGGCGCCGGCGGCCAGCCGCACCAGGCCGGGGCCGGGCAGGTCCACGGCGCTGGCGGTATCCAGCAACAGACGTCCGCCGCCGGGCAGCGAGGGCAGGGTGCGGATCTCGCCCGGGGCGGTGGCCGCGTCGGCGATGGCCCGGCCCAGCGGCGCACGGCCCAGCCACGCGCCGAAGCCCAGTGCCAGCGTGGCGCCGGCCCCGGCCGCCAGCAGGCCGCGCCGCCGGGGCCGTGGGGTGGCAGCGGGCGGCTGCATCGATTGCGCGGCAACGTGGAAGGCAGGGTCGTCCCACAACCGGCTGTAGCGCTCCAGCGCGCCGGCATTGCCGGGCTCGGCCCGGCACCACTCGGCCAGGGCCTGGCGTTCCCGCGGCGACAGCGGCGGGGCGTTCTCCAGAAGCCTGGCCGCCCAGTCGGCGGCGTCCTTGGAAGCGGGGTCTCCGGCCATGGGCGGAGCGTATCTCATAACCGCCGCATCAGGGCGAGGCCTCGTCGCGCCCGGTCATCACGGCGTCGATGCGTTGCAGGGCGCGGGAGACCGCCTTCTCCACCGCTGCCGGCGTGCTGCCGTGGCGGGCGGCGATGGCGGCGTAGCTCAGCCCTTCCACCCGCGCTGCCACCACCATCTGGCGCTGCCGCTCCGGCAATGCCTGTAGCGCAGCGGCGAAGTGGCGGATGCGCTGGCGCTGCGCCGCCGCGTCGTCCGGCGCCGGCAGCGGGCAGGGCAATTCCTCGCTCACTGCTTCCGCATCCGTGCGGCCATCGGCCTTCAGGCGCAGCCGGTCGATCGCCGCGTGGCGCGCGGCGCGGGCCAGATAGGCCGGCAGGTCCTGCGCCTGGGCTGCCGCGGGGCTGGCGGCCAGCCGCAGGAAGGCATCCTGCACCGCGTCCTCGGCCGCCGCGGTGTTGCCCAGCCAGCGGCCGATGCGGCGCTGGATCTGGTGATGCTCCTCCCGGAACAGCCGGTCGAGCCAATGCAGGGATGCGGCGATGTCGGGCACAGCGGCGTTATAGGCTATTGCGACTTATTCGCAATGAGCCGCATAAGGCATTGGGGCTGGCGAGGACCCAGCCGCTGACCGCGGTGGCTGAGGGTTTCGGTGCTAGTCCGGGCTAGCTGCTGCCAGTCCCGACAACTCGGCCACCAGCCCGCCGAGGGCCGAGGCGTCCAGGCCGCCCCGCCCGGTGTTCACCAGCGCTTCCAGCATCTGCGCCGCCATGGCGGTGGCCGGGGCGAAGACGCCGTGGTCCCGCGTGGCGGCCAGGGCCAGCCGCATGTCCTTGCGCATCAGCTCCGCCCGGAAGCCCGGCGCGGTGACACCTTCGATGATCCGCTTCGCATGGTTCTCCAGCACGAAGGAACGGGCGGAGCCACCGGTCAGCGCCTGGCGCATCGCCTCCGGGTCCAGCCCCGCCTTGCGGCCGAGCGCCAGGGCTTCGGACACCGCCTGCAAGGTGGCCGCCACCAGCAACTGGTTGGCGGATTTGCAGACCTGCCCGGCACCGGCGGGGCCCAGATGCGTCAGCTTGGTGCCGACGGCGCGCAGCACTGGCTCCGCCGCCGCGAAGGCACCGGCATCGCCGCCGACCATGCAGGTCAGCGTGCCGTCACGTGCGCCCCCCGGGCCGCCGCTGACCGGGCTGTCCAGCAGGAAGGCGCCGCGTTCCTGTGCCAGCCGGGCAGCGAAGGCCGCGGTGGGTGCGGCGGCGATGGTGCTGAAATCGATCACGACCGCGCCGCGTTCCACCGTGTCCGCCACGCCATCGGGGCCGAACAGCACGGCTTCCACGTCGGCGGTATCCGGCAGGCACAGCGCCACGCAGGCAGCGCCACGCGCGGCGCCCGCCGGGGTGTCGGACCACGCCGCGCCAGCAGCCTCCAGCGCCGCCGCCTTGGCGCGGCTGCGGCTGCTGAGGGTCAGCCGGAAGCCGGCACGCGCCAGGTTCGCGGCCATGGCGGCGCCCATGACGCCAAGGCCGATGAAGGCGATCGCGGCGGGCGGCTGGATGGGTTGGGGTCATGGCTCTCAGCTCCTGCGCAAGGCGGCGCGAATATCGTCCAGCAGATGGTCCATGGCCGCCTGGAAGCCGGGGCCGTCCGCGTAGCCATCGGCCTCGTCCAGGCGTTCCAGGAAGCGGCGCCAGGTGGGCGCGGCCATGCCCTGGCGGAAGCGGTCGTGGTAGAAGGCCACCATCTCGTCCGTCATGCCGGCGGGACCGACCCAGCCCTTCTGGTTGTCGGCCACGACGTCGTAGCCCAACTCCCGCAACGTTGGCACCTGCGGCTGGGACACGGCACGCTCGGCCGAGGCAACGGCGATGGGCTTGATGTCGCCCGAGGCCACCAGGCCGCCCAGCTCGTCCGAGGCCTGCACGCCGAGGTCGATATCCCCGGCCAGCAGCGCCTGCGCCACCGGCCCACCGCCCGTGTAAGGCACATGCAGGAATTCCAGGTTCGCCCGCCGTTCCAGCATGATGAACAGGGAGTGGGAGAGCGTGCCGGCGCCGGCGGAACCGTGGGTGATGCGGCCGGGCTCGGCCCGCGCGGCCTCGATTACCTCCGGCATGCTGTTGAAGCGCCCGCCCCGGCCGCGCACGCAGATGAAATGCGGATGGCGCGTCAGGCGGATGACGGCCTTGAAGGATTTCTTCGGGTCGTACGGCACCTCCCGGTGCGCGGGGAGGGAGGTGCTCTCGCTGCCGCCTGCCAGCAGCAGGGTGTGGCCGTCCGGCAGGGCGCGGGCCACCTGCTCCGCCGCCAGGGCACCGCCCGCGCCGGGGCGGTTCACCACCACCATGGGCTGCGGGATCATCGGTGCGGCGGCCTCCGCGATGGTGCGGGCGATGACGTCGCTGCCCCCGCCCGGCGCAAAGCCGACGACCAGCTGGATTGGCCGCGTGGGCTGCCAGCCACCGCCCTGTGCCCGCAGGATGCGCGGCGCCGCCAGCGTGAGGGCAAGGCCGCCCAGGGCAGCCCGCCGGTTGATGATGGCCATGTACTCGTTCCTCCCCTGGGCGGTTGATCCGCCGCTATGTCGGCCGCAGCAGGTAGCCGGCGCTGCTGTGGCCGCAGATTTCGCGCAGCTGCCGGTCGAGCGCCGCCGGGATGAAATGCCCTTGCGCGCCCGGCGGCTGCGCTCGGCTTCCTTGGCGTCTCCCGGCACCAGCAAGGGGCAGGCCGGGTCGGCTGCGGGGGAGCCGCGCAGCACCGACGCCATCGCCGCCAGATCCTCCTCGAAGCCGCCATCCAACAGCGCCGGCAGGTCCAGCACGAGGCGTGGCCGGGAGCTGCCACGTTTGTCGACGCCCATCAGGTCGGTCTCGACCATCGCCTCGGCGGTGGAGGCGGCCAGGTCCTCCGGCATGGCCGCCGCCAACAAGCGCAGCACTAACCGCCAGTTCGAGGTGAAGCTGGTGATGCGGACCAATCCCTACACCATTGGCCTCCGCAAGGGAGAGGATCAGCTCAGGGCCGCGGTGAACGAATGGGTCCGCACCAACCTGCGCAACGGCAAGCTCAACGAAATCTACAAGCGCTACAACGGCACGGAGCTTCCGGCCGAGATGCTGGCCTGACAGCAAGCCGGGCCGGCTGATATCCCGCACGTTCTTGAACTGAACGTGCGGGATAGGTGGCTGACCTAGACGGCGACCCAGGCGGATGCTTCCTGGCCGACCTTCGCCAGCACTTCGGCGGTGTGTTCCCCCGCTTCCGGGGTCGGGCGGCGCACGGTCTTGGTGACGCCGCTCATGCTCACTGGCGAGGCGACGACCTCGACCTTGCCGAGGCGTGGGCTGTGCATCGGCATGGCCAGGCCGAGATGGCGCACCTGCGGATCGGCGAAAACCTGGTCGATCGTGTTGATCGGGCCGCAGGGAATGCCGTTCTCTTCGAAAAGTGCTGTCCAGTAGGATGAAGGCTGCTTCACCGTTTCGGCCGCGATGGCGGCGTTGATGGCGATGCGGTCGGCGCTGCGTCCGGTCTGCAGCTTCCACTCCGGCTTCTCCGCCCACTCGGCATGGCCCATCGCCGTGCAAAGGCGGGCGAACAGGCGGCCGGAGCTGGCGGCGATGTTGATGTGCCCGTCTTGCGTCGGAAAGACGCCGGTGGGAATGCTGGTCGGGTGATCGTTGCCGGCCTGCTGCGGTACATCGCCTTCCATCAGCCAACGTGCGGCCTGGAAGTCCAGCATGAACACCTGCACCTCCAGCAGGCTTGTGGTTACCCAGCGGCCCAGGCCGGTGCGGTGCCGTTCGAACAACGCCGTCATGATGCCGAAGGCGAGCATGTTGCCGGCTGTCAGGTCGGCGATGGGGATGCCGACGCGCACCGGGCCCTGCCCCGGCAGGCCGGTGATCGACATCAGGCCGCCCATCCCCTGCGCAATCTGGTCCAACCCCGCCCGGGTACCGTAGGGCCCGTCCTGTCCAAAGCCGCTGATGCTGCCGTAGACCAGGCGTGGGTTGACCGCGTGGATGTCGTCCCAGGCGATCTTCAGACGGTGCTTCACCGTCGGCCGCATGTTCTCGACGAGGACATCGGCATCGGCCACCAGCCGCATGAAGGCGGCGTATCCTTCGGCGCTCTTGAGGTCGAGCTGGATCGCCCGCTTGTTGCGGTGCAGGTTCTGGAAGTCGGGGCCATAGCGGTTGCCGGCGACATCCTCGCCTTCCGCTGCCGGCGGCTCGATGCGGATGACATCGGCGCCCCAGTCGGCCAGATGGCGCACGCAGGTGGGGCCTGCCCGCGCCAGGGTCAGGTCCAGGACGCGAAGGCCCTGTAGCGGCAGGGCAGGTGCGTGGGTGCCGTCCATGCTCGTCTCTCCTGTCAATTCACGACGGCGATCTGGCGGGGGTCGATCTCCAGCCAGACAGCCTCGCCGACTTCATGCACCTGCAAGGGCGGCGCGCTGACACGCAGCGACAAGCCGCTTTCGGCAGGACGCACCACATAGTCCCAGGACTCACCCAGATAGGTGCGCTGGGAGATGGTCGCGGGCAGTAGCGGATAGCCGTCCCGCTGCGCCGGCTGTCCACGATGCAGCGCCATCGCCTGCGGCCGCATCGACAACAGGATGGGCTGCGTCAGGTCCGCCGGTGCGCCGCCGATCTGGCCGAGCTTCAGGGCAAAGCCATCGAGCCCAACCTCATCCTCGGACAGCCGGCCCTCGATCAAATTGGTGCGGCCGATGAACGCGGCGACGAAGCGCGTGCGCGGGCGCGTATAGATGACGTGCGGTGCATCGACCTGCTCGATGCGCCCGGCATTCATCACCGCAATGCGATCCGCGGTCGCCATGGCCTCGGCCTGGTCGTGCGTGACGTAGACGGTGGTGAAGCGGAACTCATCATGCAGGCGGCGGATCTCGAACCGCATCTCCTCGCGCAGGTTGGCGTCGAGGTTGGAGAGAGGCTCGTCCAGCAGCAGCACCGTGGGCTGCACCACGATAGCACGTGCCAGGGCCACGCGCTGTTGCTGCCCGCCCGACAACTCGGCCGGATACCGATCGGCCAGGTGCCCGAGATGCACCACGTCCAGAATGCGGTTCGTGCGCGTCCTGACCTCAGCATTGGGCAGCTTCTGTAGCTTGAGGCCGAAGGCGACATTCTCGGCCACCGTCATGTTCGGCCAGATCGCGTAGCTCTGGAAGATCATCGACATGCGACGGCGTTCTGGCGGCAGCACGGCGCCTGGAGCGGAGAGGACCTGGCCGTCGATGCTGATGGTGCCGGTGGTCGGCTCGATGAAGCCGGCGATCATCCGCAGCGTCGTCGTCTTGCCACAGCCGGAAGGCCCGAGCAGGGAGACGAACTCGCCTTCTTCCAGCGTCAGGTTGACGTCATCGACCACCTTGAGGGGGCCGTAGGATTTGCCGAGGCCGTTGAGCAGCAGACGGGGCATGGATCAGTTCCTACGCAGCATGAAGTCGCGCCCGGCCAGCTTCATGCCGATGGCGACGAGCACAAGGGTGATGGCCAGCAGCAGTCCGCCGAAGGCGGAGAGCACTTCGAAGTTTCCGGCCTCGCTCAGATCGTAGAGCAGCACCGCCATGGTGCGCGTGCGTGGCCCGACCAGGAAGACGGCCGAGGACAACTCGCGCGAGGCCACGATGAACACGATCAGCCAGCCGCCGATGATGCTACGCAGGATCAACGGCGCGGTGATGCGGCGCACGGTGAAGAGGCGCCCGCCACCAAGGATGCGCGATGCTTCCTCCATCTCCGGATGCACCGCGCGCACGGCGGCGGAGGCATTGGCGAAGGCGATCGGCAGGAAGCGCGCGGTGAAGGCCAGGATGATGATCAGCGCGGTGCCGTAAAGCGCCAGCGGCGGCGGCGCGTAGGCGGCGTAGAAGCCGATGGCCATGACGATGCCGGGAATGACGAAAGGCGCCATGGCCAGGAAGCCCAGGGCGGAGCCGAACGGCACCAGCTTGCGGGCAACGATATAGGCCACCAGCACCGCGATCACCACCGCCGCGCTGGCCGCAGTCGCCGAGTACCACAGCGTATTCCAGATGGAGGTCAACGCCATCTCATGCCGGAACAGCAGGTAGGTGTAGTTGTCGATGGTCAGGTTGGACCAGGACAGCCCATTGCCCCAAGCGCGGGCAAAAGAGGCTTGCAGCAGCACCGCGACCGGCATGATCACCGCCAGCAGGCTGACCAGCATGCAATAGGCGAAGATCGGCCAGCGCCAGACGCCAAGGCGAATCTCCCGCCGCTCACCGCCCTTGCCAGTCTGGGACACGTAGCCCTTGCGCGCCAGCAGCCGCTTCTGCCCGGTGATGATCAGCATGGTGATGAGCAGCAATGGCATGGCGTAGGCGGCAGCGACTTCCACCCGTACCGGGTACTCGAAGAACTGCCAGAGCTGCGTGGTGACCACATTGATGCGGGCGGGAATGCCGATGATGGCCGGCGTGCCGAACAGCGCGATGGTTTCCAGGAACACCACAACAATGCCGCCGATAATCGATGGCCAGACCAGCGGCAGCGTGACCTTCAGCGTCGCCGTCCACGTCCCCGCGCCAAGGATGTTGGCGGCGTCCTCCATCTCCGATGAGATGAGGTCCAGCGCCGACTTCACGAAGATGAAGATCAGCGGGAAGGAATGCAGCGCGATGACGAGGATAAGGCCGGCAAAACTGTAGACATTCACCAGCGGCTCGCTCGAGCCGGTCACCCAGCGCCATGCCAGGTTGAGGAAGCCGGAATTCGGCCCCGCCAGCAGGATCCAGCCAATCGCGCCAAGGTAAGGCGGCATGATGAAGGCGCCGATGACCATCGCCCAGCTCATGCCTTTGCCCGGCATGTCGGTCCGGGACACCGCCCAGGCCATCGGCACGGCGAAGACCGAGGCCAAGGCTGCCGCACCGGTGCCGAGGATCAGGGAGTTGCCCAGCGCCTCGATATACCGTGCGCGCCCATAGGCGGTGAAGTAGTTGGAGAGAGTGAAGCCGCCGGTGCCTTGCTTCTCGAAGCTGACGATCAGCAACTTGCCAATAGGCACCGCCACCAGGAACAGCAGCACGGCGACAAGGAGAATCCACAGCAGCGTGGAAGGTTCCAGGTACCGCAGCCGTGCGAAGAATCCCGGGCGGCGGGTCACGACGGCAGGTGCGGGTAGGGTAGCGGTCTCGGTCATCGACATGTCAGATCCCGAAAGTGTCGCGCCATTGTTCTTTGACCTCGGCGACGCCGGATTCCAGTTCCTGCGGCGTGGGTACGATGATCGGCACGGAATCTAGCGGTACCGCGCCGTCGGGCGGTGGTACGTCCGGCCGCAGGGATTCGTTGTAGAATTCCCGTGTCACGCGGAAATACTCGGGCCCGGTGGCGAACTCCATGAAGAGCTTGGCGGCATTTGGGTGCGGCGCGTTCTTCTGGATGGAACTGGGGGAAGGCACGACGACCGTGCCATCCTTTGGATAAATCAGTTCCAGCGGATTACCGCGCGCCATGCTGAGTAGAGTGGACGCCGTGGGCACCGCGATGCCGATGGAACGCTCCCCGGCATTCAACGCCGTCACCGGGTCGATGCTGGAGCGGCCGATCTGCGGCTTGTTCTCCTCCAGCGCTACGAAGTAGTCCCAACCGTACAGCTTGCGCATCGCCACGGCCCAGGCGCCGATGGCGCCGCTGTAGCTGGGGTGGCCGACCGCAAGCTGGTTGCGCCATTTCGGGTCCAGCAAATCCTGCCAGGTCTGCGGCGCGGCCTCCGTGCTCACTTTGGTCTTGTGGCGGGCGATCGGATGCACGCCGATATAGAAGACGTGGAAGAATCCGTCCGGGTCACCAGCTTTACGCACGAATTCCAGCAGCTGCTCGGCATTCCTGGGCCGGTACTCCATCAACGCACCCTGGCGCTTCAGGAAGGTGGCGTGGCCGTAATCGGTGGAACTCAGCACGTCGCATTGCGCGATGCCCGCGCGCATGTCCTGCGACAGGCGCTGGAAGGCGACTTGCGAGGTGGATCGTACGACATTCGCCCGCACGCCCGGATAGCGCGCGGTGAACGCACGGCCGACAGCCTCGGCCGGCTCCGCCGCCAACTGGCCAGCATACCAGGTGATCTCGCCCTCGCGCTTCGCGGCCTCGTGGAGCGCCCGCTCATGTTCCGGCAAATCCTGCGCCGAGGCGGGGCCTCGCGCGGCGATGATGGCGGCTGCGGCCAGCAGGCCGCGTCGGCCGATGCTTGTCATCCTGGCCTCCTTCCAGCTCGCCGGTCAGACGCCGAAGATGTCGCGCCAGCGTTCCTTGACTTCCGCGCTGCCGGCTTCGACTTCCTCCGGCGAGGGCGTGATCAGCGGAATGGTATCCAGCGCCCGGGCACCCGGTACAGGCGGCACCTCCGGCCGGAGCGATTCCGCGAAGTAGGCGCTGGAGGCCTGGTAGTACGCAGGGCTGGTCGCGAACTCCATGAACAGCTTCGCCGCGTTGGCGTGCGGTGCATCCTTCATGGCGCCCGTTGGCGCCGGCACCGCCAGCGTGCCGTCGGTCGGGTAGATCATCGTCAGCGGATTGCCGCGGGAAATGCTGAGGAGCGCGGAGGCCGAGGACAGTCCCGCGCCAATCAGGCGCTCCCCCGCATTGATGGCGGTGACGGGATCAGCACTGGAACGACCGATGAGCGGCCGGTTGCGCTCCAGTTGTTGCAGGTAGTCCCACCCATAGGCCTTTTGCATCATCAGGCACCAGGCGGTGATGGCACCGCTATAGCCGGGGTGCCCGATGGCGATCTTGTCGCGCCAGCGCGGGTCGGTCAGGTCCCGCCAGCTCTTCGGCGCATCCGCTTCCGTCACGTTGTTGCTATGCCGGCCCATGGCGTACAGGCCGAGATAGGTGATCTGGAAGAAGCCGTCGGGATCAGCGGATTTGCGCGCGGCCTCGATCAGCCCGGCTGCGTTGACCGGCTTGTAGGCCATCAGCCGGTCTTCGCGCTTCAGGAAGGCGCAGTGGCTGTAATCGGTGGAGCTGAACACGTCGCATTGCGAGACACGCGCGCGCATGTCCTGCGCCAGCCGCTGGAACGCGACCTGGGAGGTGCTGCGGACCACACTGACCTTGATGCCGGGAAAGCGCTCGGTGAAGGCGCGGCCAATGGCTTCGGACGGTTCCGCCTGCATCTGGCCGGTGTACCAGGTGATCTGGCCTTCCCGCTTGGCGGCGTCGTACAGCGCCTGCTCATGCGGTGCGTAGGATTGGGCTTTCGCCTGCAGCGCGGCCGCAGCCGGGCTCACGGCGGCAAGCTGCAACAGCAGCCGCCTGCTGATCATCGCCATCGTTCTCTCCCCATTTCGGCCGGCGGATCTACGTCCGCCTTGGCCTTCTAGCGTCCAGTAAAGTTCGGCGGCCGCTTCTCCGTGAAAGCACTGCGGCCTTCGGCATAATCCTGGCTGTCGAAGCAGGCCCGGCTCAACGCTTCGATCGCCGCTTGGTCACGCAGGGCGGGATCGCCGGCAATCTGGTCGATGGCGGCCTTGGAGGCGCGGATCGAGAGCGGTGCGTTGCGCGCGATCTGCTGCGCCAGGCCGATTGTCACCTCTTCCAGTTGCTCCGTCGGCACCACGCGGTTCACCAGGCCGAAAGCCAATGCTTCGGCAGCATCCAGCTGGCGGCCTGTAAACAGAATTTCCTTGGCGATGGCGGGACCCGCCAGCGCGGTCAGTCGCATCAGGCTTTCATACCCATAGGCGATGCCCAACTTTGCCGCCGGAATACCGAAGCGGCTATCGGTGGAAGCGATGCGCAGGTCGGCAATCAGGGCCGTCGCGTAGCCACCGCCGATGCAGAAGCCCTGGATCATGGCGATGAGCGGCTTGTCCATCGCCTCCAGCTTCTTGCGGGCCTGGGCGGAGCGCTTGCCGTACTCGACCTGCGCATCGGCGTTGGCACGCACCTTGTCGAATTCGCTGATATCGGCGCCGGACGCGAAGGCCTTGCCGCCCGCGCCGTGCAGCACGACGACACGCACGGCCGGGTCGGCGGCAAAGTCATCGGCCGCTGCGGCAATGGCGTCCCACATGGCCAGCGAGATGGCGTTGCGCTTCTCAGGCTGATTGATCGTCAGCCAGCCGATGCCATCCGCGCGCCGCGTCAGGATCTTCGCCTCGGCACCGCCGCTGCCTGGATATATGTCCATTCCGAGCGTCCGTTCCATACCTGATCGGATTGTTGTCATCCGCCTCCGATAATGTAAACAATAATTCGGTTGCGAATCACTTAGCTCTTGACTGTGAGCATCTGCACAATACGAATCTCAGCACAATCCGCGTGGGGCCAGGTCGTCAGAATGTCTACAAAATCCGCGCCCGACCGGGTTCTGTCTCTCGGCGAGAAGGTGAAGGCCTCGCTGGAGGGCCTGATCGGCAGTGGGGAGCTACCGCCGGGCGCCCGGCTGAACGAGGTGGCGCTGGCTAAGCGGCTCGGCGTCAGCCGCGGCCCGGTGCGGGAAGCCGCCCGGGCGCTGGAGAAGACCGGCCTGGTCACCGTCATCCTCAATCGCGGCGCCTTCGTCCGTACCGTGGGGATCGACGAGGCGATGCAGGTCTACGAGATGAATTCCGTCATGTTCGGCTTCGCCGCCGCCCGTCTCGCCGTGGCGTGCACGGGCGAACAGGCGATGACACTGCGCGCCTTCCTGGCAGAGATGGACCGGGCGATCGAGGCGGAGGAGAAGGACGCCTTCTTCGCCGCCAACGTCCTGTTCCACGAACGCATCCTGGCCTTCAGCGGCAATGCGGTGATGGAGCAGGTCTACCTGGAACATACACGCAAGCTGCAACTGCTCCGCCGCCGCTCCTTCGACCGCACGGGCAGCATGTCGGAAGCCAATGCCGAGCACCGCCGGCTGCTGGAAGCCATCCTGGCCGGCGATGCCAGCCTGGCGCGGCAACTGGGCGAGGCGCATACGCGGTCGGGGCGCGCGCGCTTCCTGTCCGCCATCGAGTATCGCGACGGGCTGCAACCGGCACCCGTCGCCAAACGGCCCCGGTCTCAACCGGCGGCATAAGGGGGAACATCTCCATGACACTGCTAGACAGGATCGGTATCGATTTCGGCCGGCGCATGCCGATGGAAAAGGCCATCGAATGGGCGGCGGCCAACTCGGTGCGTTTCATCGACATCCAGCTCGATACCGGCGCCAACCGCGTGAACGAGATCGATGACGCCCGCGCCGCCGCCATCCGCGCCCAGGCGGAAAAGGCCGGCGTGACACTGGGCCTGCACACGCTCTCCGCGGTCAATGTCGCCGAGTATTCGCCCTTCCTCTCGGAAGCGGTGGACGACTACATGCGGGCGTATATCGACGTCGCGCCGAAGCTCGGTGCCGCCTGGATCGTCGTACACGCCGGCTACCACTTCACCGCCGACGTCAAGCCACGCATGGAGGCGGGGTTGGAGCGGCTGAAGCGCATGGTCGGGCATGCCGAGAAGCGCGGCGCGCTGCTGCTGCTTGAAAACCTGAACAAGGAACCGGCGGATGCCGAGGTGCACTACCTCGCCCATACGGTCGAGGAATGGCGCTACTACTACGAAGCCATCCATTCCCCGGCTTTTGCGCTGTCCTTCACCGCCAACCATGCGCACCTGATGCCCGACGGCGTCGAGGGCTTCGTCGATGCGATTCCGTTGGACCGGGTGGCCGAAGTGCGGCTGGCCGATTGCTTCCGCAACGGGCACGAGCAGCATTTGCTGCCGGGCGAGGGGAACTTCGATTTCGGCGCCATGTTCGCCCTGCTGGAGAAGCGCGGCTTCAAAGGCCACTACATGAACGCCTTCGGCACGGTGGACGACATGCAGAAGGCACGGCACGACATGGTCCGCATGGCGGAAAGCGCCATGGCAACGGCGCCCTGACCCTCTTCAGGCCGGGGCCGTGCTACGGACCCTGGCCTGATGCTTCTTCGTCCAATCGTCCAACGAGCCGTTGGACATTTCCGATCGGCGCGCCTCTCAGTCGGCCGGGGCTTCCGCCTGAAGCAGCGCAGCCTGCAGCAGCTTGGCCAGGATGGTGTCCAGCACGCGCAACTCATCCTCGGTCAGCGCGGCGCGGAAGGCGTCGTCACGCTGAGTCGCGGCTGCCATCAGCCCCTCATACACAGCCTGCCCGGCCGGGGTCAGGCTGAGGGCGAGCTCGCGTGCGTCGTCCTGCCCCGGCGCGCGGTGGATCAGCCCGCGTCCGACCAGGCCGCTGACCACGCGGCTGGCCAGGCCTTTGTCCAGCCCGCTCTGTCGCGCGATGTCCTTCAGCGCCATCGGGGCGAAATCGCCCAGCAGCGCGATGGTGCGCCACTCCATCAGGCTGACATCGAAATCCTGCCGGTAGCGCAGCGCCGCACCCCGGCTCAGCGCATTGGCAAGCTTGTGGACGCGGTAGGAGAGCAGGTCCTTGATCGTACGGGCATCGGCCGGATGCGGGGCGCGCTTCGTGCTGGGCATCCGCCGATCATAAGCGGCCCCGCCGGCTTTGTCCCCCCCGGGGGAGGGTCCCGGGGCGATATAAGTTGACTTAGTCAACAAAACCCATCCATAACCGTCGCAAGCAAGAAGGCGGGATGCGGCGGGCTGTGCCTGCGCATTCCCGATGATGGAAGGATGGTCCGCCGGCATGAGTGCTTCGCCGCCTGTCGTGTTCTGCGAATGCTTCGCCCGGGATGGGTTGCAGCATGAGCCCGCTGTCATCCCCGCCGCGCAGAAGGCCGCCATCCTGGAACAGATCGCCGATTGCGGCTTCCGGCGCATCGAGATCACCTCCTTCTCCCATCCCCGCTACGTGCCGCAATTCGCCGATGCGGATACCGTGCTGGCCAGCGTGAAGCCGCGCGACGGCGTGCTGTTCAAGGCCACCTGCCCCAACCCGCAGGCGGTGCAGCGCGCCCTGGCAGCGCAGGCGGCAGGGCGGGGGCCGGAGGAGATCAGCTTCCTCGTCTCCGCCTCCGAAGGCCACACCCAGCGCAACCTGCGCCGCAGCCGTGCCGAGCAATGGGCGCAGGTGGAGGCGATGGCGGCGCTGGCCGGCGATGCGTTCACCATCGTCGGCACCATCTCGGTCGCGTTCGACTGCCCGTTCGATGGGCCGGTACCGCCGGTGCGGGTGCTGGAGGATGCGCGGCGCTTCGTCGCCCTCGGCGTCCGCCGCCTCGCCATCGGCGATACCATCGGCAGCGCGACGCCGCCGCGCGTGCGGGCATTGATGCGCCTGCTGCGGGAGGAACTGCCCGAGGATGTCGTGCTGATCGCGCATTTCCACGACAGCCGCGGTACCGGCGTCGCCAATTGCGTGGCGGCGCTGGAGGCCGGCATCACGCATTTCGATACCGCGCTCGGCGGCACGGGCGGCCATCCGGCGGGCATCGCCTATGGCGAGGGCTTCACCGGCAATGTCTGCAGCGAGGACCTGGCCACGTTGTTCGAGGCGATGGGTGTGCCCACCGGATTGGATATCGAGGCACTGCGCGCAGCCGGGCGCGCGGCGGAGGCGCTGCTCGGCCGCCGCCTGCACGCACGCACCACTCGCCTGGGAGAACACGCATGAGCACGACCGAGGACGCACCGTTGCGGGTGCGGCGCACCGGCCCCGTCATCGAGGCGATCCTGAATCGTCCGGCGCGGCGCAACGCCATGAACACCGCATTGGTGGAGCAACTGGACGACCTGCTGGCATCGCTGCGGGAGGACGGCACCGCCCGCATCCTGGTGCTCAGCGGCGCCGGCGGGCATTTCTGCGCCGGGCTGGACCTGACCGAGGTGGGCGCGCCGATGCCGCCCGAGCAGAAGCAGGCGGCACAGTTGGAGCGCAACCGCCGCACGGGCGCGCGCTTCGCCGCCATCGCTGCCCTGCCACAGGTGGTCATCGCGCGAATCAGCGGTGCGGCGTATGCGGGCGGCCTCGGCCTGGTCTGCGCCGCCGATATCGCGCTGGCCGATGCCACCGCGCGCTTCGCCGCGCCGGAAGCCCGCCGGGGCCTGGTGCCGGCGCAGATCCTGCCCTGGCTGGCCCGCCGCATGGGGCGGAGCGAGGCCGCGCGGCTGGTGCTGCAAGGCCAGGTGATGGACGCCGCCGCCGCCCGCGCCGCCGGGCTGGTGCATGAGATGGCAACCGATGCGGCCTCGCTCAGCGCTGCCGTCGACGCCGTCATCGCCGATGTGTTGCAGGGCGCCCCAGGTGCCCTGGCGGAGACCAAGGCGCTGCTGGCGGCACTCGGCGGTGCGGTGCCGGATGGCTATGCCGAGGCCGGTGCCGCCGCCTTCGCCCGCGCCGCTGCCGGAGAGGCGACGGAGGGCATTGCCGCCTTCAAGGCCAAGCAGGCGCCGCCCTGGGCCAGCGACTGGCAGGGACTGCCGAGCGACCACTGAAACAAGAACGAGCCCCGCGCCGCCATGCGCGGACGCAGGGGCCGGATGAGGAACTTCCGATGCAAAGACGCCACCTCCTGGCTGCCGCTCTGGCGATCCCGGCCCTCCATGCCCGCACCGCCCGCGCGGCCTGGGTGCCGGACCGGCCGTTGCGCCTGATCGTCCCCTTCGCCGCTGGCGGCCCCGCCGATATCTTCGGCCGCATCTTCTCCGAAGCCCTGGGCAAGAGCCTCGGCCAGCCGGTGGTGGTGGACAACCGGGTGGGTGCCGGCGGCCTGATTGGCACCGACGTGGTGGCGAAGGCGGCGCCCGATGGCATCACGCTGGGGCTGACCGGCCCAGGTGCGCTCTCCGTCGCGCCAGCCATCCCGCAGCAGCGCATGCCGTTCGATATCTACAAGGACCTCGCGCATCTCACCCTGGTGGCGCGCGTGCCGGAAGTGCTGGTGGTCAACGCCGCCAATGGCCCCGCCGACCTCGCCGCGCTGATCGCGAAGGCCAAGGCGAAGCCGGGGGACGTCACCTATGGCTCGGCCGGCGCTGGCTCGCTGACCCATCTTGCCAGCGCGTTGTTCAGCCTGGCGGCGGGGCTCAATACCGTGCACGTGCCCTATCGCGGTGCCGCCCCGGCCTCTACCGACCTGCTGGGCGGGCGGATCGACTTCATGGTGGCCGATGTGCCGGTGCTGAAGCCGCATATCGATGCCGGCGCCATGCGGCCGCTGGCGGTGACCACGGCGGCGCGCGTGCCCTCCCTGCCGCAGGTGCCGACCATGTCGGAACTCGGCCTGCCGCGCGTCAATTCGGACAACTGGTATGGCCTGGCGGTGCCGGCGGCGACGCCCGCCCCGGTGCGGGAAGCCCTGCTGGCCGCCAGCCACGCTGCCCTGCGGGATGCCAAGCTGCTGCAGGACTTTGCCCGCCAGGCCGGCGAGGCATCGCCTTTGGACCCCGACGCCTACCTGACCTTCCTGCGCGCCGAAGCCGAGAAATGGGGTGCGGTGGTGCGGGAAACCGGGCTGGAAGCACTCTGATGCCCGAGGACGCCTTCGGCCTTCCGTCCCGTCTCCCCGGGTTGCTCGGTATCCGCTACCCGATCGTGCAAGGCGGCATGAGCTGGGCGTCCTCCTGCGCCGCGCTGCCTTTGGCGGTGGCCCGCGCAGGCGCGCTCGGCGTCATCGCCGCCGGGCCGATGCGCCCCGATGCGCTGGTGGAGGCCATCCGCGCGGTCAAGGCCGGGACCGACCAGCCCTTCGCGGTCAACATCCCGCTCTACAACAAGCGCTCCGCCGAGTTCCTCGATATCGCGGAGGCGGAGCGCGTGCCGGTCATCATCGCCTCCCAGGGCGGGCCCAAGGCGCATCTGCCGCGCTTCCGTGCCTATGGCGCGCACTGGCTGCATGTCGTCGCCTCCGTCCCGCACGCGCTGAAGGCGGAGGCGGCGGGGGTGGACGGCATCATCGTCGTCGGCGGCGAGGCCGGGGGGCACCCGGCGCCGGACGAGGTCTCGGCCATGGTGCTGGTGCGCGCGGTGGCTCGCGCGGTGGGCCTGCCGGTGATCGGCGCGGGCGGCGTGGCCGATGGTGCTGGCATCGCCGCCATGTTCGCGCTGGGGGCGGAAGGTGCGCAGCTCGGCACGCGCTTCCTGATGACGCAGGAAGCCAGCGTGCATGAACACTACAAGGCCAGCGTACTGGCCGCCGGCATCGCGGATACCACCCTGGTCGGGCGCGGCGGGCTGCCGGTGCGGCAGGTGCGCAACCGCTTCACCGCCGAGGTCGACTCGGCCGAGCGCGAAGGCCACTCGCCCGAAGCCCTCGCGTCCCTCTACGCCAGCCGCAGCCTGAAGCTGGCCGCCTTCGATGGCGATGCCGACTGGGGCAAGGTGGAAGCCGGCCAGAGCGCCGGCCTGATCGACGACATTCCCCCCGCCGGCGACGTGGTTCGGCAATTGGTGGCGGAGGTCGCGTCCACGCGCCGCCGCCTGCTGGGCCTGGCCGAGACCGTGCCGGCATGATCCGCGCCGAGACCCAGGGCCGCCTGCGCCTGCTGCACCTGTCGCGCCCGGAAAAGCGCAACGCCATCGACACCGCCACGGCCGAAGCGCTGATCGCCGCGCTGCGCGATGCGGAAGCGGATGCCGAGGTGGCCGCCATCGTGCTCGCCGCCGATGGCACGCTGTTCTGCGCCGGGGCCGATCTTGGGGAACGCAAGGCGCTGGCGGGCGACGCGGCGGCGCTGGCACGCCGTGGCGCCCTGAGCGAATCCCTGCTGTTGGCACCGGCCAGCATCGGTAAGCCCGTCATCGCCGCCGTGCATGGCGCAGCCCTCGGCGCGGGCGCCGCGCTGGCGCTGTGCTGCGACATGATGGTGATGGCCAAGGGCGCCAGCCTGGGCTTCCCCGAGGCCAGGCATGGCATGTTGCCCAGCCTGATGGCGCCCGTGCTGCGCCCCCGCCTGCCGCCCGCCACGCTGTTCCGCCTGCTGGCCACCGGGGCGCCGCTGCCGGCCGGGGATGCGTTGGCCCTCGGCCTTGCCGCCGCCTGCGTGCCGGCGGCTTCCCTGCTGTCGGATGCGGCATCGCTGGCGGAAGCCGCCGCTACCCTGCCGGTGCCGCAGATGCGGGCGTTGAAGCGCCTCTGCAACACCGCGCCGTCCCCGCTTGCCGATGGCTTCGCCATCGCCCGTTCCATCGTCAAGGAGATCGCATGAAGCCCTTGGAAGGCCTCGTCATCCTCGACCTCTCGCGTGTGCTCGCCTGCCCCTTCGCCACCATGCTGCTGGCGGAGATGGGGGCCGAGGTCATCAAGGTCGAGCAACCCGGCAGCGGCGACGAGACGCGCAGCTTCGAGCCGTTCGCGGAAGGGGAGGGCGGCAGCGTCAGCGGCTACTACATGGCCTGCAACCGCACCAAGCGCTCCATCACCGTGAATATGCGGCATGAGGAAGGGCGGAAGATCCTGCGCGACCTCGCCGCCCAGGCCGACGTGCTGGTGGAGAACTTCCCCGTCGGCACGCTGGCGCGGCGGGGTCTGGACTGGCCGTCGCTGGAGGCGGTGAACCCGCGGCTGATCTACCTCTCCTGCACCGGCTTCGGGCAGAGCGGGCCGTATGCGAAGCGCAAGGGCTACGACACCGTCTTCCAGGCCATGGGCGGCATGATGGGCCTGACGGGCGAGCGCGGCGGTGGTCCGGTGAAGCCGGGGCTGCCGGTGGCCGACCTCTCCTCCGGCCTCTGGGTCGCCATCGCCATTCTCTCCGCCTTGCAGGGTCGCAGCCGCACCGGCAAGGGCGGGCATGTCGACGTCTCGATGTTCGACGCACAGGTGGCGCTGCTCACCATCGCCGCCGCCCGCCACTTCGCGCTGGGCGAGGTGCCGCCCCGGCTGGGGACGGAGCATCCCGGGCGGGTGCCCAGCGCCAGCTTCCGCTGCGCCGATGACCGCTACCTGCACATCACCGCCAGCGACCAGCACTGGGCCCCGCTCTGCGCCGCGCTGGACCTGCCGGACCTTGCCGCCGATGCCGCGCTCTCCACCAACGCCGGCCGCGTCGCGCAGCGGGAGCGGGTGATGGCAGCGATGAGCGCGGCGATGGAAAAGCTGCCGCGCGGCGACGCCTTCGCCCGGCTGGACAGCGCCGGGGTTCCCGCCGGCCCTGTGCTGGCGCTGGACGAAGTGCTGGCCGATGAGCACGTGCAGGCGCGCGGCCTGGTGGAGAGCTTCGAGCACCCGGTGCTCGGCAGCTTCCCGGCCCTGCGCAACCCGCTGCGCTTCGAGGGTTGGGATAATCCCGAGCTGAGCCGCCCGCCCTTGCTGGGCGAGCATACGGAGGCGGTGCTGATGCAACGCCTGGGGCTGGACGCCGCGCGCATCGCCGCGCTGAAGGAAGCAGGGGCGCTATGACCGATATCTTGCTGTGGGCGATGTCGCCCGAAGGGGTCGTGACCCTCACCCTCAACCGCCCGCAGGCGCGCAATGCGTTGAACAGCGCGCTGGCCGAGGCGCTGCTGGCGGGCGCCCGGCGGGCGGAGGCGGAAGCAGCACGGCTGGTCGTCATCCGCGCGGCGGGGCCGGTGTTCTGCGCCGGCGCCGACCTGAAGGAGCGCCAGGGGATGAGCGAGGATCAGGTCCGCGCCCGCCGCCTGAAAGGCTTCGCCGCCTATGACGCGATCGAGCGACTGCCGATGCCGAGCGTGGCGGTGCTGGAAGGCCCCGCCGTCGGCTCGGGCGGGGAGATCGCGGCCGCTTGCGACTTCATCGTGGCGACACCCGCCGCCAGCTTCCGCACGCCGGAAGCGCTATGGGGCACGGTGGGCGCGACGCAGCGCCTGCCGCGCATCCTGGGCAAGCGGTTGGCCAAGGACATGATGTTCACCGGCCGCGCCCTCTCCGCCGAGGAAGCGCTTCAGGCTGGGCTGGTGGCACGCGTCGTGGCGCCGGAGCAGTTGGAGGAGGTGCTGGCCACCATCAGCACCACCATCGCCAATGCGCCGCCGGATGCGCTGCGTCTGGCCAAGCGCTGCGTGGATGAGGGGCTGGAGCGCGACCCGCGCGGCGCCCTGGCCACCGAGCTGATGGCGATCGAGGAAAGCCTGGCGGGCGGCGAGTGGCGCCGCCGCATGGCCGATTTCGGCAAGGCGGCATCATGAGCGCGTTCGAGCTGGAGGGGATCTGCCCGCTCACCACCCCCACCGCGCTGGCCCGGGCCGCCGCCATCGCCCCGCAGGTGGAGGCGGTGGTCGCCGCCAGCGGGCGCATCACCTTCGGCGCGTTGGCGGAGGAGGTGGCGCGCATCCGGGCCGCCCTGGTGGCGGCGGGGATCGGGCATGGCGACCATGTCGGGCTCTGCCTCGGCAACGGGCCGCGCTGGGTGGCGATCTTCCTCGCCCTGGGCTCCATCGGCGCCGTTACCGTGCCGGTGAATACCCGCTTCCGTGGCGAGGAAATGGCCTATGTGCTGGGCCAGGCGAAGGTGCGCTGGCTGTTCATTGCCGACCGCTTCCTGCGCATCGACTTCATCGCCATGCTGCGCGGCATCTGCCCGGGCATCGATACGGCCCTGCCGGATGCCGCCCTGCCGCGCCTACAAGGCGTCGTCGTGCTGGGCCAGGACGTGCCCGCCGCCGCGACCGGGTGGGAGGAGTTCCTGCGCGGCGGGGAAGGGCAGGCGGCACCCGCCACGGCGCGTGCCGAGGACCCGCTGCTGATCCAGTACACCTCCGGCACCACCTCCTTCCCCAAGGGCGTGTTGCTCACCCACCGCAACATGTGCGCCAACGGCTTCTTGTCCGGCGGGCGGATGGGCCTGCGCCTGGCGGACCGCTTCCACAGTGCGCGGCCATTCTTCCATGTCGCCGGCAGCTCGCTCTCCGTGCTGGCCTGCCTGCAGCATGTCTGCACCCTGGTGACGATGGATCGGTTCGAGCCCGCCGAGGCGCTGCGATTGATGGAGGAGGAGCGCTGCACGCATTTCTCCGGCAACGACACCATGGCGCTGATGCTGTTGAACCACCCGGACCGCCCGCGGCGCCGCCTCTCCCTGCGCGGCGCCTGGGCCGCGGCCTCGCCCAGCATCGTCAAGCGCGTCATCGACGAGCTGGGCGCACGGGAATGCGTGGTGGGCTACGGCCTCTCCGAAGCCTCGCCCAACATTTCGCAATCCTGCTGGTGGGAGAACGAGGATATCCGCATCAGCGGCCGCATGCTGCCGGAGCCGGGTGTCAGTGTCCGCATCCGCGACCTGCAGAGCGGCGCGGATTGCCCGTCCGGCGTGGATGGCGAGATCCTTGTGCGCGGCTGGAACATCATGCTCGGCTACTACGATAAGCCGGAGGAAACGGCGGCGACACTGGATGCGGAAGGATGGCTGGCAACTGGCGATCTCGGCAACCTCGACGCCAGCGGGCGGCTGGCGTTCAGCGGCCGCGCCAAGGATATCGTGCGCGTGGGCGGCGAGAACGTCTCCCCCGCCGAGGTCGAGGATATCCTGCACCGCCACCCCGCCATCCGCCAAGCGGTGGTGGTGGGCGTGCCGGATGCGCGGCTGGTGGAAGTGCCCTGCGCCTTCGTCATCCGCAACCAGGGGCATGATTGCGCGGAAGCCGAGATCATCGCCTGGAGCCAGCAGAAGATGGCCGGCTTCAAGGTGCCGCGCTATGTCCGCTTCGTCGATGGGTTCGAGGATATCGGCATGACCGAGAGCTCGAAGATCCAGAAGAAGAAGCTGGCGGCGCATGCCGTGCAGCTACTGGGCTTGGCTAACTGAGGGCCGCGGGGGAGGCCGGGCTACGCGTGCCCGGCCTCGCCTCCCTCAGGCGCGCAGCGCCCGGCGCAGGATGGTCGGGATCATGCCGCCATTGCGGATGAGGTTGACCTCCCGCGCCGTGTCCAGCAATGCCGTCGCGGTGCCGTGGAGGACGCTGCCATCCCGCCGCCGCAGCGTGACCGGCACCGCCGCGCGCGGTTCCAGCCTGTCAGGCTCCAGCACGATCTCCACCACATCCCCGGGCGCGAGGCCGAGACTGTCGGGCCGCCAGCCCTGCGGCAGAAGCAGCGGCACCACGCCCATGCCGACCAGGTTGGCACGGTGGATACGCTCGAAGCTGTTGGCCAGCACCGCCCGCGCGCCCAGCAATTGCGCGCCTTTGGCAGCCCAGTCGCGGGAGGAACCGGTGCCGTAGCGCTCGCCGGCCAGAATCACCACCGGCAACCCGGCATCCGTGTAGCGGGCGGCCGCGCGCCAGACCGGCAGTGTCTCGCCTGTCGGGGCGAAGATGGTCTGGCCGGCGGCGAGGCCCGGCGCCAGCAGGTTCACCGCCGTCCTGTTGGTGAACAGGCCGCGCAACATGACCTCCCAATTGCCGCGGCGGGAGGCATAGACATTCAGGTCCGCCGGGTCCTCCTCCCGCTCCACCAGCCACGCGGCGGCATCGCTGCGCGCCGGGATGGCGCCGGCGGGTGAGATGTGGTCGGTGGTGATGTCGTCGCCCAGCACCAGCAGCGGGTGGGCGGTCAGCGCGCCCGGCGCCCGCGCTTCCGTCCCGATCGTCACGAAGGGCGGCGGGCGCAGGTAGGTGGAGGCAACGTCCCACGGGAACAGCGAGGATGCCGGCGCCTCCAGCCCGGCCCAACTGGCGGATCGGTCGGCGGCCTCGCCCGCCGCGGCGATATCGGCCGGGTCGCTGGCGGCCGCCGCCAGCGCAGCGATCTCGGCGGAGCTGGGCCACAGATCGGCTAGATGCACGGGCTGGCCGGCGGGCGTGGTGGCCAGCACATCCCGGCTGATATCCAGCGCCGCGCGCCCGGCGATGGCGAAGGCCACCACCATGGGCGGGGAGGCCAGCAGCGCCGCGTCGATCTGCGCGTGAACCCGCCCGGGGAAGTTACGGTTGCCGGAAAGCACGGCCACCGGTCGCAGCCCATCCTGCCGTACCGCCTGGTCCACCGCCGGCAGCAGCGGGCCGGAATTGCCGATGCAGGTGGCGCAGCCATAGCCGGCCAGGCCGAAGCCCAGCGCCTCCAGGTCCTCCAGCAGGCCGGCGCGGCGTAGCCGCCGCTCCGCGCTGGGAGAGCCCGGCGTCAGCGATGTCTTCACCCAGGCGGGCACGCCCAGGCCCAACGCCCGCGCCTTGCGCGCCACCAGCCCGGCGGCGACCAGCAGGCCGAGATCGGTGGTATTGGTGCAGGAGGTGACGGCGGCGATGGCCACCGCATCGGCAGGAATGCCGCCCGGCGCCGGCCCATCCCGCAGCACGCCCGCCGCCTGCAGCGCCGCCGGTACTTCGGCAGGGTCCAGCCGGTCCTGCGGCCGGCGCGGCCCGGCCAGGGATGGGCGGATGCTGGTGAGGTCCAGCGCCAGCACGCGGCTGTAGCGCGGGGCGTTGGCCGGGTCGTGCCACAGCCCCTGCGCCCGCGCATAGGCTTCCACCAGGGCGACCTGCGCCGGGTCCCGCCCGGTCTCCCGCAGGTAGCGCAAGGTCATGGCGTCGATCGGGAACATGCCGGTGGTGGCGCCATATTCGGGCGCCATGTTGGCCACCACGGCGCGCTGCCCGGCGGTCAGTTCGCCAATGCCAGGGCCGTAGAATTCCACGAATTCGCCGGAGACGCCGGCGCCGCGCAGCATCTGCGTCACCGCCAGGGCGAGGTCGGTCGCCAGGCTGCCCTCGGGAAGCGCGCCTTCCAGCCGCACACCGATGACGTCGGGGACGCGGAGGGAGACGGGGACGTTGAACATCACCCCCTCGGCCTCGATGCCGCCGACGCCCCAGCCCAGCACGCCGATACCGTTCACCATGGGGGTGTGGCTGTCCGTGCCCACCAGCGTATCCGGCACCGCCCAGCTCTCGCCCTTGCGCTGCTCGGTGGCCACCACCGTCGCCAGGCGCTCCAGGTTGATGGTGTGCATGATGCCGGTGCCGGGCGGGAACACCCGGAAGCCGCTGACGGTGCCGGACGCCCATTTCATGAAGCGGTAGCGCTCGGCATTGCGCGTCATCTCGTTGGCCATGTTGGCCTGCACGGCATCCGGCCGGGCGGAGACATCGACGGGCAGCGAGTGGTCGGTGGAGGTAGCGACGGGCACGGCGGGGTTCAGCCGCGCCGGGTCACCGCCCGCCTGGGCCAGCACGTCGCGCATGGCGGCGATGTCCACCAGCGCCGGGCCGCAGGTGGTGTCGTGCATCAGGATGCGGCCGGGGGCGAAGGGGATCTCGGCCTCCGATTGCCCGCTCTCCAGCCAGCCCAGCAGCGCGGCGCGTCCGGCCTCGCGCACGCCCGGCTCCGGCTGGCGCATCACGTTCTCCAGCAACACGCGGTGGCACCAGGGCATCCGCGCCAGCACGGCCGCGCCGCCGGCCGCTTCCGGCAGGTCGATGCAGCGGCGGCGGCCGAATGCGCCTTCCAGCCAACGTGTCGGCGCCAGGGTGGGGGAGGGGTGATCAGCCATGTGGCGCCGCGCCCTCGGTCAGGTCGAAGCAGGTGACCGTGGCGAAATCCTCGGTGAACCAGGCTTCGATGGTGCAAGCCCGCTGGCCGTGCGGCACCATCCGGCCGGTAGCGTCCAGCGTCAGGGCCAGGTCGTGGCCCGGCACCAGTACCGTCCCCGGCACGTCCCGCCATGCCGCGTTCAACCGTGCGATGGAAGCGGCATGGGCACCGGCATCCAGCGTCATGTCCGCCCGGCCGCTCGCCAGTTCCGCGCGGTTCTTCGCCACGTCGGCGGAGAAGATCGTGCGGGGCGCGCCATCCAGCACGAAGACCAGGTGGTGCATCGTGTGGCCTGGCGCGGTGAAGCAGGTGATGTCGGGCAGGCCGGTCTCACCGTCCCGTAGGTGGCGCAGGCGTGGGTGGCGCGCCAGTTCCCGCACGGTGAATTCGGGGTAGAGCGGGTCGCCATCCGGCAGGGCCAGCGCCATCTCCAGCTCCGCCGCGCCGGCGTGGATGGTGGCGTTGGGGAACATCGGCCAGTTCAGGCAGTGGTCGTAATGCAGGTGGGTCAGCAGCAGGTCCGTCACCTGCGCGGGCGCCACGCCGCAGGCTTCCAACTGCGTCAGCAGGCGGCGTCGCGCGCCGAAGCCGCCGGTATCCAACAGGGCGATCCGCCCCTCCGGCCCGCGCGCCAGGGCGACGGTGCTCCACCCCAGGCCGCCGTGGTATTTCGACTTGCCAGGGTAGCCCTGCAGCAGGATCTCGACGGTCCAGGACATGGCGCTGCCTTTCCTTATGCTTCGCCGAGAGACGTTTGCAGGGCCTCCAGGTCGGCGGTCGCGACCGTCACGCCGTCGCGCTTCGAACGCGCGTAGAGCGCCATTTCCCGGTCGCCCGGCGCCATCACCGGCTGGGCTGGGTCGGCGGCGGGCGTGTCGCGCAGGATGGCGCCGAAATCGGCCATCCGCTCCCGCATCCAGTCGGCCGAATGCAGCTTGGTGGTGTCGATCAGGATGAAGACATGGCCGAGATTCTGCGCCGCTTCCGGGTTCTTGTCCCACGCCTGCACATGGGTGAGGTAGGCGGCGCCGGAGAGCAGGCCGGCCAGCAGATCCACCATAACCGCCAGGCCGTAGCCCTTGTGGCCGCCCATCGGCAGCAGGAAGCCTTCCAGCCCCTTCTTCGCGTCCGTGGTCGGCTTGCCATCGGCATCGGCAGCCCAGCCTTCCGGCAAAGGCTCGCCCTGCTGCAACAGCTTCCGCATCTTCGCCCGCGCGGCGACAGAGAGCGCGATGTCCAGCAGGATGGGGTCGCCGCCCGGGTTGGGCATGCCGATGCCCATCGGGTTGTTGCCCACCCGCGTATCCTTGCCGCCCCAGGGAGCGATGGTGGTGGTGGCGTTGCTGGCGATGATGCTGGCGAAGCCCTGCTGCGCCGCCATGAAGCTGTAGGGCAGGATCGGGCCGAAATGGTTGCTGCCACTGGCGAAGGCGGCCCCGATGCCGACCTCCCGCGCCGATTGCATCGCCGCTTCCAGCGCATGCGTGCCGACCAGGGGGCCGACGCCGTTGCGCCCATCGACCATGGAGAGGCCGGGCGCCATGCGCGCTACCTGCACATCGGCCCGCGCATCGATGCCACCGACGCGGATCCGCGCCAGATACTGCGCCACGCGGCTGATGCCGTGCGTGCGGACACCGAACATATCCGCCAGCACCAGCACCCGCGCCGTCTTCTCCGCATCCTCCTGCCGCATGCCGCCGCGGTGCAGGGCGGTGGTGGCGCGGTGGAGAAGCTCGTTCTCGGGCAGGGTGGTCTCGGTCATGCTCGCCTTCAGGGTCTGTTCGGGGTGCGGCGCCATGCTCAGCCTTCCGGCGTGATGCGGGCGTCGCGGATGATGGTGGCGAATTTCTGCGTCTCCTCGCGCACGAAGGCGCGGAAGGCTTCCGGCGCCAGGCGGCGCGGGATGATGCCCTGCTCCATCAGCTTCGCCATCAGGGCAGGCTCGGCCAGCGCCGCGTCCGCTGCCGATGCCAGCCGCTCCAGCACCGGGGCCGGGGTGCCGCCGGGGGCGAAGACGCCGAACCAGTTGATCAGCTCGTAATTCTCCAGCCCCGGCGCATCGCGCAGCGGCGCGACGTCCGGCAACTGCGGCATGCGCTCCCGCGACGTGACGGCCACCGCGCGCAGCTTGCCGCTCTGGATCAGCGGCAGGGCGGCGCCGAGGCTGCTGAAGCTCATCGTCACGCGGCCGCTGGCCACGTCCGTCACGGCGGGGGCGGAGCCGCGATAGGGTACGTGCAGCACCTCGGTTCCCGCCATGTGGTTCATCAACTCGCCCGCCAGGTGCTGCGGGTTGCCGATGCCGGAGGAGGAGAAGGACAACTCGCCCTTCTTGGCCCGCGCATAGGCGATCAGCTCCGCCGGGGTGTGGATGGGCAGGGTGGACGGTACCACCACGACGCAGGGCACCGTGCCGCACAGCGCCACAGGCGTCAGTTCCCGCGCTGCGTCGTAGGCGATGCGGTCACTGTAGAGGGAGGGGTTGACCGCGATCTCGCCCGCTGCGGCGAACAGGATGGTGTAGCCATCCGGCGCCGCCTTCGCGACGGCCTGCGCGCCGATCATGGCGCTGGCCCCCGGGCGGTTGTCCACGATCACCGGCTGGCCAAGCTTCACGCGCATCGGCTCGCCCAGCAGCCGGGCCACGATGTCCACGCCGCCGCCGGGCGGGTAGCCGACGATGGCCTTCACCGGACGGTCCGGGTAGCCGCCCTGGGCGCGGGCCTGGCCGGCGGCGAGCGCGAGCGCGGCACTCAGGGTGAGGTGGCGGCGGGTGATCATGGCGGCGTTTCCTCAGTCTTGCTGTTGCCGATTGAATTGCATGTTGTGGTCGAGAAATGCAATCCTAAAATCAGCCTCCTGTCGCGTTGCATTGCGAAGTCGCCCTGCTTTGCTCTACCCCCGCCTGGGCCCTCCCCGGGCCGCGTAGCCGGAGACGCCCCGCCGCATGTCCGAGACCCCGACCAGCACGGTCGCCCAGATCGTCCAGGCCCTGGCCGAGGATGTCAGCGCCGGTGCCCTGCCTGCCGGGGCGCATCTCTCCGCCCAGCGCCTGGCGGACCGCTTCGGCGTCTCCCGCTTCCCCATCGGGCAGGCGCTGCGCGTGCTGGCGGATCACGGCGTGGTCACCCCGGCGCCGCGCCGTGGATTTTTCGTGGCGCAGGAAGGGCAACAGCCGGCTGGGGTGCTGGCGGGCGGGCGGAAGCCGCAGGGGCTGGCGGCGGTCTACTTCGCCATCGCCGAGGACCGCGTCGCCGGCCGGTTGCCGGATACCATGTCCGAAGTCGCGCTACGGGAGCGCTATGGCGTGACGCGCGGCCAGTTGGCGCAGTTGCTGGACCGCATCGCGGCCGAGGGCTGGGCGGAACGCCGCGCCGGCTATGGCTGGCGCTTTTCCTCCGTGCTGACCACGCCGGACGCCCTGGAACAGACCTACCGCCTGCGCCTGGCGATCGAGCCCGCCAGCCTGCTGGAACCGGGCTACCGGCTGGACCCCGCCGTGGCTGCGCAATGCCGCGCGGTGGAGGAGACCATGCTGGCCGGTGGCATCGAGACCGCGTCCTCGGACGCGCTGTACGAGCGGGGCGTGCGCTACCACGAGGCGATCGTCGGCGCCTCCGGCAACCCGTTCATGCTGGAGGCGCTGCAGCGGGTGAACCGCGTGCGCCGCCTGCTGGTGTACCGCTCATTGACCGACCGCCAGCGCTTCTACCGCCAGGCGCGGGAGCACCTGGCCATGCTGGACCTGCTGGAAGCCGGCCGGAGGGAGGAAGCGGCGGCGGCCATGCGGGTGCATCTGGGCGCCGTCATGCAGAACCTCTCCGCCGTGCGCCCGCTGCTGGAGACAGGGGCGCCGCCAGCCGGGAAAGGCTGAGGCGGCGGACGCGTCGTGCTGCCAGCCGTCCGGAAGGACCAGCGCGGCGTGTGCCGGATGTGCCTGCGCGCTGCCCGAAAGAACCGCACGCTTCATCACGGATAACGCGTACCGGTTGCTCGGCGTGGCCCGCATGCTGCGCCTTGGACGCTGCCTGGCGCCAGGGTCCACCACGCGGCGGCTGGCCTGCGCCGGTTGCTCAGCTCAAATCGTGCAGGTCCTTGCCCAGCGGCGCGGTCAGGCGCAGGTCGGAAAAGTGGACATGCAGGCCACTGCGTTCCGGCGTGCATGCCATTGGGCCAACGCGATACGATGTCGCGGCCGGGAAGGGCGCAAGCCGCACCAGCGGCCAGGTCTTGCCGTCCGCCGAAGCCTGGATGCGCAGCACGCCCCGCGCGACCGTCACGCGCATCCAGAAATCGCTGGCATCATGCTCGTACGGCCCACTGGTCCAATCGGACTGCCCACGCGTCAGCACGCTGCCCAGCATGGCGCGACCGTCGGAGAGTTCGACGCCGGCCTTGACCCAGTGGTGCTGGTCCAGCCGCACCATGATGCCGGCCTGGTCGTACAGTGTCTCGTACCGCGCCCGGATGCGCAGCTGCGCCGTGAAGGCCTCCGGCGTGGCGAAGCCGAGGAAGTGGCCGGTGTCGCGGGTGAAGCCGTAATGCGTCTCCCGCCAGAAATCGGTGCCGTGGTCGGTGGCCAGGGTAAGGCTGCCATCGGCCTCACCCCAGGATGCCGGCTCGTTCAGCCACTCCCCGCCGCTGAGGCCGAGCAGCAGCCGATCGGCCGCGGATGGAGGGAGGATGGCATCGCCGGTGGGCGGGGGCTGCGCGTGCATGACATCGCCTTCCTGTGCTGCGGGCGGTCACCGCCGCCGGGCACCGTCCGTTCGCGGCGCTGGTCATAGAGACACCGGCCAAGGGCGGCGAGGCAAGTCAGCCCGCCGCCTGATATGGCGCCCATAGCCGGAGCGGTGCACCGGTGAGCCTTGGGCACCTGCATGCCGCATTCCAGCGTTGGGGACGCGGCCGAGGGCTTCCGGGAATCAGAACGCCGGGTCCGGCGAGCGTCCGGGGAACCGGACGTGTCGTAGGGCAACCTGCATTAACTCGTTGTTCCAATGACAGTTTCCCGGTTGGCAAGGTATTTGCTCTGACCGTGGCATGTGTCGCGACGAACCCATCACCCCGTACACTGCCGGCGCCCCGCGGGGCTTCAGCGCCGGCCCGGCTCCGCTTCGGGCGGGCCTTCGCGCTGACGTCCCGGCCGCCATCCCGTGCCATCCGGCGCCGGAGTGCGGCGTGGGTGCAGGAGGTCTTGGGATTCGCCATGCGTTCGCTCAGCTTCGCCATCCGCTTGCCCCTGGTCGTCGGCCTGGCGGTCTTCGTGTCCTCCATCTGCACCACGCACCTGGCCGTGCATGTGATGCAGCGGGAGATGGAGCAGGAAATCGTCCGGCTGGCGGATGTCTATATGGACAGCCTCTCCGGCGCCGCCCTGCCACCGCTGCGCTCCGGCGACTTCCAGGCGCTGGCGGCGACGCTGGAGCGCGGGATGGGCTTCCAGCAGGGCATCGGCGATCTCTCCATCGTCGTCGCGGACCGGAAGGGGCGCGTGCTGGCGCAGGCGGGCGAGGCACGCGGCACGCCGCCGCTGGCCCAGGGCCTGCTGGGCACCCAGTGGATCTTCAACGAGCGGGAGGACACGGCCTGGGCGCAGAAGGAGCTGGTGGAGGATGGCCAGGCCATCGCCCTGGTGGCGGTGCAACTGGCCTTCCCGCACCAGGCGGAGCGGCGCAGCCAGTTGGTCTGGGTGCTCAGCGTGGTGGACTTCCTGCTGGCCGGCACGGCGGCGCTGATCGCCGCCATCTTCTCCCGCAAGCTGATGAAGCCGTTCTTCGCCGTGACGGCCGCATTGAGCCGCGCCGGCGCCGGGAGGTTTGAACCGTTGAACACCACCGGCGCCGGCTGGGGGCGGGATGTCGAGGCCAACCGCCTCGCCCAGGCCTTCAACACCATGATCGCCAGCCTGCGGGAGCGGGAGGAGCTGGCCATCCGGCTGGCGGACCGGGAACGTGCGGCGGTGCTCGGCCGGCTTTCCGCCACGCTGGCGCACGAGGTGCGCAACCCCCTGGCCGGCATGCTGACGGCGCTGGATACCATCCGCCGCTTCGGCGCCGACCGTGCGGCGCGGGAACGGGCGGTGGACCTCGTGGAACGCGGCCTGCGGCAGATCGAGGCCGTGGTGCGGACCACGCTGGCGACGCACCGGCAGGACGAGGAAGGCCGCCCGCTTTCCGCCGCCGACCTGGAAGACCTGAAGCTACTGGTGCTGCCGGAGGCACGCCGCCGCGGCGTCAGCCTGGGCTGGGAGATCGACCTGCCGCGCCCCTTCCAGGCCGATGCGCTGCGGGTGCGGCAATTGCTGCTGAACCTGTTGCTGAACGCCGTCACCGCCTCCCCCGCTGGACGGCAGGTCTCCCTCGCCGTGACGCGGGAAGGGGAGGACATGCTGGTGCGGGTGGAGGATGAGGCGGGTGGCCTGCCACCGGAGGGAGTCGAACTGCTCTCTGGCCACGCCTCCGCCCAGGGGATCGAGGGACGGCTGGGGCTGGAGATCGCGGCGCAGCTGGCGGCGGCGTTGAACGCCACCATCACCGTGGTGCCGGGCGGTGCGGGCAGCCTGATCCTGCTGCGAATTCCCAGCCGGGCGGAGGGCAGGCCATGACCGCCGACCGCCGTTCCCTCATCCTGATCGAGGATGACCTCGTGCTGGGAGAATCCCTGGTCCAGCGGCTGACGCTGGAGGGCATCCGCACCCATTGGGCCAGCAGCGTGAAGGAGGGGGAGGCGCTGCTGCGCCAGCACCGCCCGGGCCTGATCGTCTGCGATATCCGCCTGCCGGATGGCAGTGGCGAGGAGCTGCTGACGCGGCTGATGCCGGAGATCGGCGGCACGCCCATCATCGTCGTCACCGCCTTCGGCGATGTTGCGCAGGCCGTGCGGCTGCTGCGGGCAGGCGCTGACGACTATGTGGAAAAGCCGTTCCCGGCGCAGCTGCTGATCGACAAGCTGGCGGCCTTCGCCAGCTGGACGCCGCCTTCCGACCCGCCGGTGAACGGTGCGGGCTGGAGCTCCCCGGCGATGCAGACGCTGAACCGGCAGTTGCAGAAGCTGGGCGCGGTCGAGACCAGCGTGCTGCTGAGCGGCGAGAGCGGCGCCGGCAAGGAAGTCGCCGCGCGCCGCCTGCACGACCTCGGCCCCCGCGCCGCCGCGCCGTTCCTCGGCGTCAACTGTTCCGCCATCCCGACGGAGCTGTTCGAGAGCCAGGTCTTCGGCCATGAGCGCGGCGCCTTCACCGGCGCGATGGAGCGGCGCGCCGGCCTGGCCGAGCAAGCCGGCGCCGGCACGCTGTTCCTGGACGAGGTGGCGGAGCTGGGGCCGCAATCCCAGGCCAAGCTGCTGCGGTTGTTGCAGGAGCGCCGCTTCACCCGCCTCGGCGGGCATGAGGAGCTGGAGCTGCGTGCGCGCATCGTTGCTGCAAGCAACGCGGAACTCCGCAACCGGGTGGCTGATGGCCGCTTCCGCGAGGATCTGTACTACCGCCTGGCCGTGGTGGAGCTGAGCCTGCCGCCGTTGCGGGAGCGGCCGGAGGACCTCGGCCAACTGGCGGCGCATTTCCTCGGCCACTTCGCCACGGCCCTGGGGCGGGACGAGCCGGAGATCAGCGCCGCGGCCTTCGATGCGCTGCTGGCGCATCACTGGCCCGGCAACGTGCGGGAACTCCGCAACCGTATAGAGCGCGCGATGGTGCTGGGGGAGGGCGCGCGGCTGGAACCCGCCGACCTGTTCCCCGAGCACCGCGCGCGGGAGGCGCCGCCGTTATCCCTGTCCGACGCCAGGGATGCCGCGGAGCGCCAGCACATTCGCCAGATCCTGGCCCGCAGCGGCAACAGGATCAACGAAGCCGCGCAGATGCTGGGCATATCGCGGACCACGATGTGGGAGAGGATGCGCCGCCTCGGCATCAAGGAATGAGGCGGCGCGGTTCAACGGGGAGACTGAGGTTTGAGAAGAGCAAGAGACTTGGCGGACATTATCGGCGGCGCCGTCCTGATAGGCGGCGGCGCGTGGTTCGTGCTGCATTCCACCGGCTACAACATGGGCACGCTGCGCCGCATGGGCCCCGGCTACTTCCCGGTGATCATCGGCTCCCTGGTCTGTCTGTTCGGCATCCTGGTGATGGTGCCGGCCATGTTCCGCCAGGGCACGCTGCCGGTGCCGGACTGGCGGCCCTTCGTGGCCATCTGCCTCTCCGTCCTGGTCTTCGCGCTGATCGTGGAGAAGCTGGGCCTGGTGCCGGCAACGGTGTGCCTGACCTTCGTCGCGGCGCTCGCTGAAAAGGTGAAGCCGGTGCAGGTCGTGCTGCTGGCCATCGGGCTTTGCGTCATCGGCGTCGTCGTCTTCTCCCAGGGCCTCGGTATTCCGATTCCCGCATTCCGGTGGAACTACTTCTGATGGAGATGTTCGCCAATCTGGCGTTGGGCTTCCAGGAAGCCTTCGCCTACCAGAACCTGCTCTACTGCTTCATCGGCGTCTTCCTCGGCACCTTCATCGGCGTGCTGCCGGGCATCGGGCCGCTGGCGACCATCTCGATGCTGCTGCCGCTGACCTTCCACGTGCCGCCGACGGCGGCGCTGGTCATGTTGGCCGGCATCTACTACGGCGCGCAGTATGGCGGCTCCACCGCCTCCATCCTGATGAACCTGCCAGGGACGCCGGCCGCCGCCGTGGTCTGCCTGGACGGCTACCCGATGGCCAAGAAGGGCCGTGCCGGCGTCGCACTGTTCATGACGACGATCGCCTCCTTCGTCGGCAGCACCATCGGCATCATCATCCTCACCGCCTTCTCCCCGGCGCTGGCCGGCGTCGCGCTGGCCTTCGGCCCGGCCGACTATTTCTCCATGATGCTGCTGGGCCTGGTGGCCGCCGCCGCGCTGGCGCAGGGCTCGCCCGCCAAGGGCATCGCGATGGTGCTGGTCGGGCTGGCGCTCGGCGTCGTCGGCACGGATGTGCAGACGGGTGCGCAGCGCTTCACCTTCGGCATCCCGCAGCTGGCGGACGGCTTCAACCTCGTCGCACTCGCCATGGGCCTCTTCGGCGTGTCGGAAGTCATCACCAGCATCCGGCGCATGCGTGACGTCAACAAGCAGAAGCAGGAGAAGATCACCCTCCGCTCCATGGTGCCGAACAAGGACGACGTCCGGCAATCCTGGCCGGCCATGCTGCGCGGTAGCGGTGTCGGCTCCTTCTTCGGCACGCTGCCGGGCGCCGGCACCACCATCGCCGCCTTCATCGCCTATGCGGTGGAAAAGCGCATCGCCCGCAAGCCGGAACGCTTCGGCCACGGCGCCGTGGAAGGCATC